>LFFM01000761.1_pt1 | contig 22660 bp, 24 predicted proteins | sample 643131 | NCBI WGS metagenome assembly LFFM01 (sample SAMN03777445, study PRJNA286221) | soda lake metagenome | biome: soda lake; feature: Kulunda steppe; material: water; isolation source: sample Tc-Br brine of Tanatar trona crystallizer | place: Russia: Kulunda steppe | collected 2011-07
CCCGGCGTCCGCGAGCGAGTCGAGGACGTGGTCCGGCTCGACGTCGTGGGCCTCGACCGCCGCCCGGTCGGTCACGCCGGTGAGCACGAGCGCCGTCCGCATGCCCGCGCGTTCGCCCATCCGGATGTCGGTCCCGAGGCGGTCGCCGATCATCACGCACTCGTCCGGCTCCATCCCGAGCCGGTCGAGCGCGACGTCGATCGTCACCCGCGAGGGCTTGCCGAGCACCCCGTCGATCTCGCGGCCGAGCAGCCCCTCGATCGCGCCGATCACCGCGCCGCAGTCGGGGATCTCGCCGTCCTCGACGGGACAGGTCCGGTCGGGGTTGGTCGCGTAGATCGCGATCTCGCCCTGCCGGTCGGCGTCGAGCACGTCCTGGAGCGTGTCCTGCCCGAATCCGAGGTCCATCGACGCCAGGACGACGTCGGTGTCCTCGGGACGAGTCACCACGTCGAGGCCGGTGGCGCGGAGCTCGGCGACGAGCGCCGGCTCCCCGATGACGTACACGCCCGCGTCGGGGTGGCGGTCCGCGAGGAACGCGGCGGCGATCGCCGCGGAGTTACGGACGCTCTCGGCGGGAACGTCGATGCCGAACTCGGCGAGCTTCTCGCGGTACTGGGCGGGCCGTTTCGTCGCGTTGTTCGAGAGGAACACCGGTTCGACGCCGGCCGCCTCGAGCGCGTCGATCCCGTCGACGACGCCCGGGAGGAGCTCGTCGCCGAGGTACACCGTCCCGTCGAGGTCGATGAGCGCGCCGCGGAGGCGGCTCATCGGACCTTCCCGCGTACCCACGCGGAGAGGAGCTCGCTGAAGATCACCACGACGAGGATGGCGAGCAGGATGGTCAACACGCCGCTCCAGTCGAAGAAGTCGATCCGCGTCTGGAGCTCCATCCCGATCCCGCCGGCACCGACGAAGCCGATGATGGTCGCCTCGCGGACGTTGATGTCCCAGCGGTAGACGGAGAGCCCGATGAAGGCGGGTTTGACCTGCGGGACGATCCCGTACAGCATCGTCGTCAGGCCGTTCGCCCCCGTCGCCTCCACCGCCTCGACGGCGGTCCGGTCGATCTCCTCTATCTCCTCGGAGATCAGCTTCGCGAGGAAGCCGACCGACCGGAACGCGACGGCGAGGATCCCGGCGAGCGTCCCGGTCCCGAAGACGATCACGAAGACGATCGCCCAGATGATGACGTGAACGGAGCGGGACGCGACGATGAGGAACTTGCCGAGCCCGTAGGTGTACCGGTTCGGCGTCGTGTTCCGCGCGCCGAGGTACGCCACGGGGATCGCCATGACGATCGCCAGTATCGTCCCCACGACCGCGATGTTGATCGTCGCGATCATCGGGGCCACGATCTCCGGCGCGTACGTCGCGTCCGGCGGGTACATCCGACGGAAGAGGTTCAGCGTCATCTCCGGCGCCGTCACGAGATACGAGTACCGGACGTTCAGCGCCTGCCAGGAGACGTACGTCAGCAGGACCGTGCCGAGGAGCGCCACGTAACGCAGCAGGCGCTCGCGACGGTCGAACCGGTCCCACTCGCCGGCCGTCTCGATCGATTCGGTCGCCATTACTGGACCCTCCGTCTGGCGACGGCGCTGGCGACTTCACCCACGATCACCACGGCGATGATCGAGAGGATGATCGCCATGCTGTACTGGTAGTCGTACCGGTCGAACGACCGGATCAGGACGTTCCCGATCCCCCCCGCGCCGACGACCCCGAGAATCGTCGCCGCGCGGATGTTGATGTCCCAGCGGTAGATCGACAGGCCGATCAGCCGCGGCATCACCTGTGGGGCGACCCCGTAGAGGAGCACCTGTATCGGCGACGCGCCGGTCGACCGGATCGCGTCCATCTGGGTCGGGTCGATGTCCTCTAAGTCCTCCGCGAGCAGCTTCGCGAGGAAGCCGGGCGTGGCGAACACGAGCGCGATGACGCCCGCGAGCGCGCCGAAGCCGAAGCCGACGACGACGATGATCCCGATGACCAGCTCGTGGAGCGCACGGGAGACGGAGACGATCGCCCGCCCGACGACGTACACCGGGCGGGGGACCAGGTTCTCCGCGGCCATCACGGCGATCGGCACGCTGATGACCACGCCGATCGCCGTCGCGACGATCGACATCGCCAGCGTCTCGATCATGCCGGACCACAGCCTGAGCGCGTCGTTGTCGACGGCGAGCGCGCTGGGGACGAACACGTTGTAGCCGCCCACTTGGACCGGGGTGACGACGATCGAGACCCCGAAGTCCGGCGGGAACATGCTCGTGACGAGCAGCCACGCGGAGCCGAACCCGCGCAGGAGCCGGTCTATCGGCACCCACACGTTGACGACGTTCCAGACGAGGAACACCAGGACGACCGCGTACACGAGGTACTTGACGGCCGTGTTGTAAAACACCGTGGGGCGTTCCCACTCGCCGTCGTACGACGCGAACTCCGAGTCCGCGAGTTCGCCGCTCATCTATCGTTCCGTCGGTGTCGCGGGGCGTTCGTCGTCGCTCTCCGTCGCCGGCTCCGGCTCCGCCTCCAGCGATCCCTCGGTTCCGCCGCGGTAGATCGTGTCGCGGACGTCTTCGTCGACCTCGTCGGGCGCACCCTCGAAGACGATGCGTCCGTCCGCGAAGCCGACGACGCGGTCGGCGTACTCGAGGGCGAGTTCGACCTCGTGGATGTTGATGAGGACGGGGATGTCGTCCTCGCGGGCGATCTCCGTCAGCAGGTCCATCACGGCCCGGGAGCTCTCCGGGTCGAGACTCGACGTCGGCTCGTCGACGAGCAGGATCTTCGGCCGCTGAACGACCGCGCGGGCGATACCCACGCGCTGACGCTGGCCGCCGGAGAGCTCGTCGGCCCGTTTGTCCTCCATCCCGCCGAGCCCGACCCGGTCCAGCGTCGCCCGGGCGTGCCGGACGTCATCCGCCGGGAAGTTCCGCCGGAACGCGTTCCACATGGACACGTAGCCGAGCCGGCCGGAGAGCACGTTCTCCATCACGGTGAGGCGGTCGACGAGGCCGTACTCCTGGAAGATCATCCCCATGTTCCGCCGTTCGTCACGGAGCTTCCCCGTGGACAGCTCCGTCAGCTCGACGTCGTCGAGCAGCACCGACCCCGCGGTCGGCGTCGTCAGCTGGTTGATACAGCGGATGAACGTCGATTTCCCGGCCCCCGAGGGGCCGATGATCGCGACGAGTTCGTTGCCACTCACTTCCATGGAGACCCCTTTCAGGGCCTCGTCGCCGGAGTCGTACGTCTTCGCGAGGTTCTCGACGGATAACATTCGGATTAGACGTTGTCGTCTTCGTACTCGACGCCGTTGACCTCGTGGTTCACGAGGACGTCGTGCCAGTGGGTGTTGTAGTCGATACCGACCCAGGAGCCGCGACCCTCGAACTCGTCGGCGATCTCGGTGTCCTGGTAGTCGTACTCGAGGAACGCGTTCTGGATCCCCTCCTGGATGTCCGGGTGGAGGTTGTACCGCGTACAGAACGCGGTCGTCGGGAACGGCGCGCTCGCCCAGATCGCTTTGATCTGGGACGAGTCGATGTTGTCCTGCTCCTGTGCGCGGGCGTAACAGGTCGAACAGATCGGGGCCGCCTCGGCGTCCTGCTGGTAGATGGCGTTCGCGGAGTTGTCGTGGCCGCCCGAGAAGTCGTACTCGTAGTCCTCGCCAGGCTCGACGCCGAGGTCGGTGAACGCCGCGTTCGGCGCGAGGTGACCGGAGTTCGACGAGGGGTCGGTGTGGATGACGTCGCGACCGCGGATGTCCTCGAGGGCGTTGATGTCCTCGTTGTCGACGTGCGTGATGAGCCACAGGCGGTAGCCGAACGATTCGGCACCGACCTGGATCCCGAACGGTCGCGCGCCGGCGAGGTTCACCGCGAACGGGGTGTTCCCGGTCGCGAAGCCGGCGACGTGGAGCCGCTCCGCGCGCATGGCTTCGACCTGTGCCGCGTAGGAGTCGAGCCCGACGTACTCGACGTCCTTGCCGGTCTCCGCCTCGATGTTCTCCATCAGCGGATCCATCGTCTCCTCGTAGATCGCGGGGTCCTCGGTCGGAACCATCGAGAAGTCGATGATGTCGGGGTCGAGCCACTCGTCCTCGTCGTCCGGGATCTCGTTGGGCGCGCTTCCGTAGTGGGGTTCGTCGCGCTCCTCGAACAGGTCGAGCTCCTCGATAGAGCCCGTCTCGAAGTCGTGTTCGAGGTACGTCGACGTCAGGTGCGGGTACCAGGTGTCCTGATCGAGGGGGTCGAACTCGCCGAAGTCGTGCTCCGGCTCACCGCCCGCGTCGTCGCCGCCGTCGTCGGAGCCACCGGATCCCGCGTCGGATCCGGCGTCGTCCGAACCGTCGTCGGCCTCCTCGATACAGCCGGCGAGTCCGAAGGTGACCCCACAGCCGACACACGCGGCGGTGCGCTTCAACATCGATCGGCGGTCTCGTTTTGCCATATGGATCGGTCGAACAGTCCCCTATATATAGTTTTGTGATCGATCGTTATATATGAGGGCGTGTCACATGGCCGTTCGTGCCACACTCGCGACCATGACCGCTCGTGCCACACCCGCGATCCGTATCGTGTGAGAACGCGGGAAACGCGGACCCACCCACCGCCGTCCTGATACCCCGGTGTGCCCACCCGCCGTCGACGGGCGTCGCTCGGCCGGTCTGCCGCGCCGCACACTTAAACGTCGGGACGACGGCGGGGTGCGCCGCGTCGCCAACGGTTAAGCCGCCCCCGGCAGTGGTGTCGGTATGGATCTCGAAATCGACGGGAACGTCGCGTTGACGACCGCCTCGAGCAGCGGGCTCGGCTTCGCCGCGGCTCAGGCGCTGGTCAGAGAGGGAACGAACGTCGTTATCAACGGGCGGGACGCCGACCGGCTGGCGGACGCGAAGGCCGACCTCGAGGCGGAGGCCGCGGGCGACGCGCGCGTCGTCGCCGTCCAGGGCGACCTCACGGTCGAAGAGGACATCGACGACCTCGTCGAGACGACCCTCGACGAGTTCGGGCAGCTCGACCACCTCGTCACGTCCGCGGGCGGGCCGCCGTCCGGGGCGTTCCTCGACACCGACGACGACGACTGGGAGCACGCCTACGAGCTGCTCGTCATGAGCGTCGTCAAGCTGACCCGCCGCTGTGCGGAGCCGCTCGCCGACGGCGACGGCGGCACCATCGTCAACATCACCTCCCGCTCCGTCAAGGAGGCGATCGACGGGCTCGTCCTCTCGAACGCGGTCCGCATGAGCGTGATCGGGTTAGAGAAGACGCTGTCGAGCGAGCTCGCGCCCGACGTCCGCGCGAACGCGGTGCTCCCCGGTCCCCACGAGACGAGCCGGATCACGGAGCTCGTCGAACAGGCGATCGAGCGGGGCGAGTACGACTCCTACGAGGAGGGTATCAAGGACTGGGCGAAGAACCCGCTCGGGCGCGTCGGCGACCCGATCGAGCTCGGCAACACCGTCGCGTTCCTCTCCTCGCCGAAGTCCGGCTTCATCACCGGCCAGTCGGTCGTGATCGACGGCGGCGCGGGCAGCGCGAACTTATAAGGGAGTCGCCGATCGGGGCCGGTCGGGTCCTCCGTTTCCGCCGGAACCCCAATCGCTTTTTGTCGGCCCGGTCATTCGGCGGTATGGACCACGTTCCGTTCGATGACGCCGAGACCTACGAACCCGAAGACGGCTGGGGCCGCGCCGCGTTGGCCGGCAGCGACGAGTTCACCTTCGAGTGGTTCGAGAAGCCCGCCGGCCACTCCTCGCCGATGCACGACCACGAGAACGAGCAGGTGTGCGTCTGTCTGGAGGGCGAGCTCACGATTCACACCGAGGAGGAGACGGTCGTCCTCGGGGAGTACGACTCCGTCTGGCTCGAGAGCTGGGAGACCCACCGCGTCGAGAACGCGACGGACGAGCGCGCCGTCGGCCTCGACGTGTTCGCGCCCGGGCGTGGCTTCGACTTCTGGACCGACCGCGAGGAGTGATGGCCGACGAGACACACCGGCTGGCACGGACGGTCGAGGGACGCCCGCTGATCGGCGACGCGGACGGGTTCGTCCCGCTGTCGGCGGCCGGCCACGGCTCGGCGACCGACGCGCTCGGTGCGTTCGCGGGCGGAACCGGCTCGCTTCCGGCGATCGGCGACCTCCCCGCGACCCGCACGCCGCCCGAGCACCTGTCGTTCGGGGTCCCGTTCGACCCCGGCAAGCTCTGGGGGATCGGTCTCAACTACGCCGACCACGCGGCCGACCTCGACGAAGTGCGCCCGGAGGAGCCGGCGAGCTTCATGAAGCCGGCCTCGACGCTGACCGCACCCGGCGGCCCGATCCGGCTCCCGCCCGTCGAGCAGTCGGCGCGCGTCACCGCCGAGGCGGAGCTCGGCGTCGTCATCGGTCGGACCTGTTCGGGCGTCGACGAGTCGTCGTTCGCGGACGTCGTCGCCGGCTTCGTCCCGGTGATCGACATGACCGCCGAGGACGTCCTCGAACGCAACCCGCGGTTCCTGACCCGGGCGAAGAGCTACGACTCGTTCCTCGTGGTCGGGCCGTGGATCTCCGCGCCGGCGGACCCCGACCGGCTCGACGACGTCGTCGTGCGGACGGTCGTGAACGACGAGGTCGTCTCGGAGAACACCCTCGACCGCATGCTGTTCTCGCCGCCGGAGCTCGTCTCGTTCCACAGCGACGTGATGACGCTCCGCCCCGGCGACCTGATATCGACGGGGACCCCCGGGGCGGGCGTGATCGAGGACGGCGACACCGTGCGGGCCGAGGTCGACGGCGTCGGCGTTCTCGAGGCGGACGTCGTCAGAACCGAGTAACGGCCGTTCCACGGGAATCGCCACCTGGCCGGCCGCGGACCGAACGAGAGGCCGGCCGCGGACCGAACGAGAGGCCGACCACGAACCGAACGAGAGACCGAGTGGAGCGTCGATCGACGCGTCGAGCGCTACGCTGTCCGGGTCGACGCGTCGGCAAAACCGTCGCTCGGTCGTCGATTCCGTATTCAGGCGGGAAGCGTGTCGATCCCGTTGATCTCGACGTAGCCGAACCCGCATTCGCTACACCGCCACTTCGTCTTCTCCCCGAGGTGAAGGGTCATCGCCGCGGTCCGATAGAACTGGCGCGTCTCCCCACACGTCGGGCAGGCAACGTCTTTCTCCAGGGCCATGACCGACCGTCGGTGGGGAACCGGTTTCAAGATACTGATTCCGGCCGTCGTCGACCCGCCACGACCCGTCTCGAGCCGCCGTCGGACTTATCATTCAGAAACGAGAACGATCGTTCATGACTGACGAGACGTCAACTCTCGGTCGACTCCGCTGTACGAACTGTGGTTTCGAGGCCCCGCCAGGCGACGACTGGGGACGGCTGACGCATCCCCCGCTCGGGACGCTCACGCAGTGTCCCGGCTGCGGGAGCACGAACGTCCACAACCTGGGGTGAGGATCGGGCGTCACCAGAGCCGCTCGCGATCCCATGACCGCTCACCACTGCATGACCCTCGACGACTTCACGACCTCACGACGACTTCACGGCCGCTCACGACGCCACGGACAGCCCCTGACCGGCGCGTGGGACCCGAACGGGACGGATGGGAAGGCTTAATCCCCGAGCGGGTCCTCGCCAGAACGTTCGTTCAATGAGTTCTCTCGACGCGTTCGCCGGACGGTGCGGCCGCCTCCTTCGGGCGGGGCGGTCGATCGTGCGGTACGGCCTCCGGCTGGACACGAACCCCGTGCCCGGCGACTGGTCGCACGTGACGAAGGTGGACCCCGAGGAGCGCAAGAAGCTCCCCGTCGCGTTCCCTCGATACCTCGCACACACCGACGCCGTCTCCGTCGGCGGGTCGGCCGACGTCACCGACGAGAACACGCGCGCGACGTTCGCGCTGTTGGAGTCCCTCCAGACGCCGGCGTTCCACGAGCCGAGCGGGGCCGACCACGTCACGCGGGAGACGCTCTCGTCGGCGGCGTTCCTCGCGGTTCCGCAGGTCCTCAACGGGGACGACGACGCCTTCGTCGGGACGTTCGGGAAGGGCGTCGAGGCGGTCCGCGACCGGATGGTGCCGGGGATGCTCGGACGGGTCGCGACCGCCCCCGTCGTCGGCGACAGGCTCCGTGGGGTCCTGACGGACGTCATGCTCTCGAACGCGGTCGTCGAGGCGTACATCGTCCAGAACCCCGACAGCGCTGCCGCACGCGAGAGCGGCGTCACCGCGGCGGACGTCCTCGACCCGGCGGCCGCGAAACAGCGCGCGATGGCCGCCGAGTACGTGCTCGACGCCGAAATCCTCTATCTCGAGTACTCCGGAACGTACGGCGGCGAGGAGGCGACCGCGACCCTCGAGGCGATCGACGACGGCGTCGACTGGACCCGGGTCTGGTACGGCGGCGGCGTCGACTCCCGGGAGAAGGCGACCGCGGTGCTCGACGCGGGCGCTGACGCCGTCGTCGTCGGCGACGTCTTCCACCGCGTCGCCGAGGAGGAGGCCGCGCTCGCGGCCGACTACCTCGATGCGGTCGGCACCGACCCCGATTCGGACCCCGGCGCGGCGGCGTGGCTCGCGGACGCGTGTGACCTCGCCGACACCGCCGCCGCCCGGTACCTCTCGACGATCCCGGGCGTCGACGACCCCGTCGCGGAGGCCCGCCGATGTCTCGCCGCGGGCCTCCGCGCGCGCCGCGCCATCGCGGCCGACGCGGGGCGGACGACGTCCGACGGGCGTCCCCGAGTGGGTGCGGACGCCGTCGCGGCGGTCGAGCGGGCGGTCTGTGCCGGCGTCGACGTCGACGACCCCGAACGGTTCGCGGCCCGACTCGTCGCCGCGGCCGTCCACGAGGGCGACACCGCGTTCCCGTCGGAGAAGCTGGCGAGGTAGCGGGCCGCCCCGTCGGGTCGAGCCCCGGTCGCCGGAGCGGTCCCGGACCGTCGCGCCCCGTGCTCACTGTGCCCCGTGCTCTCTGTGCCCCGTGCTCACTGTGCCCCGTGTTCACCGCGTCCCTTTTACCCCCGCTCCGCGTGTCGCCGGACGATGCGAGACGTCCTCGACGCGACGCTGTTCCGCGAGCCGGAAGGGTGGCGGAGCGGTGCGCTCTGGCTCGTGCTGTCGGCCGGGCTGTTCGTGTACGCCGCAGTCCTGTCCTCCCGCGGCGACGCCGACCTCACGGTCCCGATCGTCCTCGGGACCTCCTTCGCGTGTCTCGGTGCCGCGGAGTCGCTTCCGCCGGTCCGCCGGACGGCCGTCGGGCTGTTGCGGTCGGCGGGCGTCCTCGTCGGAGGCGCGCTCCTGTTCGTGGTCTTTTAAATGAGGATCGGCCGATGTGACCGAATCGAGGATCAGTCCGCGTGGCCGGGGAGGACGCTCGGGTCCCCCCGGCGGAACACGTAGTTCGTCCCGATCCCGGCCAGCGGCGAGTCCGTCTCGGCGGCGTACCGCTCGGCGGCGTCGAGGTAGCGGGTGGTCGCGTCGACGACGTTCCGGTACGCCTCGCGTTCCGTGTCCACGAGGAGGTACTCCGCCGTCACCGGGGTCAACTGGACGTCGGCGAGGTCGTCGGCGTAGTCGTCGATGTCGTCGAGCCAGATCTGCGCGCCGATGATCGTGAAGACGATCGACCGTTTGAACGCGTCCTCGACCTCGATGCCGGCCGCCCGGTACATCTCGATCATCCCGTCGTAGATGACCCCGACGCGGCCGTACTGGGTCTTGAGGTACGGGAACGCGGGCTCGTCGCCGACGAACAGCTCCGCGGGTCTGATGACCGGATCGGCGACGGGCGCCACGTCGTCGAGGTCGCCGTCGGAGTCGGGGTCGGGGTCGGGACCGACGAACGACCCGTGCTTGTACTCGTCCCGGATCGCCGCCAGTGCGTCGGCGTCGCCCTCGCGGGCGTCGGCCATCAGCTCCCGGAAGTAGGGGTCCCGGTCCTGGTGGGCCTCCGAGCGGTCGACCGCCTCGCGGTACGCCCCGCGGACGGCGTCGGGGTACCCCTCGAACAGCTCCTCGACGCGCTCGCGCAGGACGCGCTGGGCGATCTCGGCGGTCCGCGGGCGGTCGACCCCGGGTGCGCCCTCGACCCGGAAGTCGTCGTACTCGGCGTCGTTCATCGCGTCGCGCATGTCGCCGTCGAGCAGCGCGACGACGACGAGCTCGGTGACCGCCTCCGCGCGCTCGACCGCCGCGACCTGCTCGCGGGCGCGCTCGTACGCCGCCTCGTCCGGTTCCGTCGCCGATCCGACGATCGGAACCCGTTCGAGGGGCGACCGTCGTCGGCTCCGGTCCACCGGGTCGAACCCGGCCGGCGACCCGACGCTGGCCCGCTGGTAGAGGTGCCCGAGCGTCAGCTCCGCCGGCATCGTGAGCTTCGTGTCGTACGCGAACGACACCGCGTCCGGGTCGACGCCGGCCTCCTCGGCGATCGCCTGCTCGACCGGCGCGAACGCCTCGTCGATGACCCCGTCGACGTACGCGTCCACCCGGCGCTGGAGCCGGACGACGTCGAACGCGAACTCGCCCGTCGTGGCGTAGTAGTCGAGCACGGCGCGCAGCGAGGTCGGCAGCGCCGACACCTCCGCGAGCGACTGCGCGGCCCGTGGACCGATCCCGTCCGCGATCGCTTCCTCCCTCCCGCCGTCCGATGGCTCCCCCGACATCTACGCGCTCCGGAGGACGTCCCAGCGTGTCGATCCCGCGACGTTCCGTGTCACCCCGTGTCCGACACATCGTGTCGGGTGTCGTTTCCGCGACGGCGAGCCGTTCATTGTCCCTCGCTCGAACGCGTCGTGGATTAAACCATGTGGTCTCGCCGCCGGGCACGACGGGGGCGGGTCGTGGATCCGGATCCGATCGCGACCCGGACCTCACGAACGTTTATACTGTGTGGAGTGAAACCGGGCGTCATGGCCAAAGGCCTGGACGTCGGTACGATGAACATCCTCTCGGGGAGACAGGAAGGCCCCGAGACGGTGTTCGTACAGCAGCGCAACTCGTTCGTCGAGATCGAGTACAGTGACATGGCCGAGCAGATGCTCTCCAGAAGCGACGTCCTCCACATCCGGAAGGACGACAAGGTGTACGTCGTCGGGGACGACGCGCTCAACTTCGCGAACATCTTCAACAAGGAGACGCGTCGGCCGATGCAACACGGGATCCTCTCCAGCGAGGAGGCGTCCGCGATCCCGATGATCAAGCTCATCACCGAACAGGTCGTCGGCGAGCCGGCCCGCCCGAACGAGCGGCTGTTCTACTCCAGCCCCGCGGACCCGATCGACTCGCCGCTGTCGACGCTGTACCACGAGAAGACGCTGGAGTCGATGCTCGGCGACATGGGGTACGACCCCGAGCCGATCAACGAGGGGATGGCGGTGATCTACTCGGAGCTCGCGGACAACAACTTCACCGGGCTCGGGATCAGCTTCGGGGCCGGGATGACGAACGTCTGTCTGGCGTACTACGCGGTCCCGGTGATGAAGTTCTCCATCGCGCGCGGCGGCGACTGGATCGACGAGCAGACCGCTCAGGCGACGGGAACGCCCGTCGACAAGGTGACGAGCATCAAGGAGGACGACTTCGAGCTCGACTTCCGGACGGACGTCGGCGGCGTCGAGGGCGCTCTCGCCATCTACTACGAGAACCTGCTCGACTACGTCATCGAGAACATCAGCCGCGAGGTCGACGAGGAGGACGTCGAGGAGGGGCTCGACGTGCCCGTCGTCGTCACCGGCGGCACCTCCAGCCCGCGCGGCTTCAAGGACCTGTTCGCGGACCACCTCTCGGACGCGAACATCCCGTTCTCGATCAGCGGCGTTCGCGGGGCCGCGGAGCCGATGTACAGCGTCGCCAGCGGCGCGCTGGTCGCGGCCCGCTCGGAGGAGGGCGACGCCGGTTCGGGCGGGGACGAGCCCGCCGAAGCGGCGGCCGAATCCGCTGGGAACGACGAGGACTGATCGGCAAGGGCTGATCGGTGGGGGAACGCGAGAACTGATCGGTGGGGGAACGCGAGAACTGATCGGCGGGGAAGCGCGAGCGCTGACCGACGAGCGCTGACCGGCGGGGAGACGGCGACCGACGTGCGGGTCGGGTCGGGTCGGACCGGGTCGAGTCGGCGACCCGTCGAAAGACGGAGCCGCCTTATACTCCCTCCGCACAGATCCCCCCATGAGCGAGTCGCTATACGGACGGTACGGTCGCCAGGTCCTCGGAGGTGCCCTCCTCGCGCTGGCGCTGCTGTCGGCGTTCGCGGGGTTCCTCCAGATCCAACAGCACGGGCTGACGGCGGTCGGCGACGTCGCCGTGAGCCTCTACATCGCCGGCCTCGTGGTGTGGGGCTACTTCCGGGAGGGGTTCGACACGTTCCGGTTCCGCGTCCTGTTGTACGTCGGGCTCGTTGCGTGGGGGACCGTCGACTACCTCGGCGGGTCGGACTCCCCGTTCACGTTCGTCCTGCTGATCGGCGGGTCGCTGCTGCTCGCGCGGGCGGCGTACAAGTACGCGGAGCGACAGCGCAAACCCGTCTACGACCGCTGACCGCGGCGAGGGATCCTCCCGAGCACGCCGTCGGTTCCCGGCCGTTCCTCGTCAGTCGGCGGTTCGTCTCCCGGTGATCGTCTCGATCGATAGCTCGTACAGGGAGATCTCGACGTCCTCGACGACCTCGTCGAACACGTGGAACGGCCCGAACCGCTCGCGGACGGTCGCCTCGTCGAAGCCGTGTGCCGCCGGGTCGGTCAGCCGTCGGATCGGTCCCTTCGCGACGACGCTCCAGGAGCTGTCCGGGTCCCTCGCGTCGAGCGCCACGAAGGTCGCCTCGGCGGTCGACGCCATGGCCGCGACCTTCCGGCTCGGGGTGCCGTCGTCGCCGAGCCGAAAGTAGAGCGACGGACCGTCGTAGAAGAACGAGACGGGGACCGCGTACGCGTCGTCGTCGGTGGCCAGCGAGAGGACGCCGACCCGCGTCTCGCGCAGACGGGCCGCGACCTCCGCTTCGCTCATTCCGACGGTGTACTGGTAATCGCTGAGGTCCACGACGGTACGAAGTTGGCGACCGTCCGTGCTAACTGTTTCCCCGGCACAACGCCTTTCACCTCGTCACGCGATCGGTCCGTCGTGAACGCCCGCTCGTCCGTGCTGCGGTTCAACGAGGTCGGTGACTGGACGTGGGTCTACTGGCTCGGGGTCGCGCTGTCGGTGGCGATCGCGGCGGTGAACCTGTCCGTCGGGGTCGTCGCCTCGGAGCCGGCGCTGTTCGTCGTCGGGTGTAGCTTCCTGCTCGGCGTCGGGCTCTTTTTCACCCGGCTGTGGAGCCCGGTGCTCTACCTGCTCGGGGTGCTCCACGTCGGCGTGCTCGGGGTCCTCTGGGTGTTGTCGGGGATGGGGTTCCTCGCCGTCGGGCTGCTCAACGGCGGACTGAGCCTCGCGCTCGTCGCCGTCGCGATGTACCTGTTCGTCCAGGAGGAACGGCAGGCGACGGAGTGAGAGCGTGACCGGATGAGGGCGCGACGGGGTGAGCGCACGACGGAGCGGGGGCACGGCGGGATGAGGGCACGACGGAGCGAGGACGCGGCGAGGCCCGCCGTCCCGGATCGACGCGGCCTACGGTGACCGACCCGTCGTGACCGACACGCTCATTTCCGTTCCCTTATAAGGTCGATCCGTTATGCGCGTTCGAAACTGGCGGGAGATCCTCGCGGACGTCGCGGGCGACTCGACCGACCCCGACGGCTGGCGCGCGGTCGCGGGCTCCCGACGCGAGGGGCTCGGCGAGGACCTCTATTTCGGCCACCCGAGCGTGGGCGTCTACCAGCTGAAGACGTACGCGAAGAACCCGCGCGACCTCCGGGGCGTCGGGGCCAAGGTGGCGCGCAAGGTCGACGACGACCTGGACCCGCTGTTGCCGGACGCCGACTCGCCGGGGCGGTTCGCCGTCCGCAGGCCGCCCGCGGACGCGGACGCGGCGACGGAGATGGCGACGCGGCTGGAGGAGACGCTGAAGGTGCACGCGGAGGCCCCGACGGACCCCGATCACCTCTTCGAGGACGTGATGGAGGCGATCGAGTCGCCGGCGTTCGGTCCGATGGCCTACGAGTTCGACGGCCGACCCGACGAGCTCGACGCGCTCTCCGACACGTTCGAGGAAGCGGAGGAGCTGCTCACCGCGGAGCTCGACGACCTGATCGCGGACGACGACGTCGACCGCGGGTTCCACTAACGGACCGGACCGCCGGCGCAGTCAGTCGTTTATAAGGAGCGGCGTTTGTAAGAAGTGGCCGCCGAATGGCCGCCGAATGGCCGCCAGATGGCCGCCGGTTCATAGGGGTTGTCGACTGGATAGCCGCCGGTTTATAAGCGACGGGCGGCTCCGCCGCTCGCGTATCGGGACCGATTCCGCTCCCGGGCGACGGGGGACCCGCCGTCAGTCCGCCTTCTCGTCGGCGTGGCGGACGGCGACCGCGATGCCGCGGGTCGAGTCGACCATCTCGGGGCCGGACATCTCCGCGCGGCCGACGGCGAACGCCTTCGGCCCCTCGATGACGACCTCGTCGCCGACGCGGATCCCCGCGTCGGCCTCGACGACGCCGGGCGCGAGCACGGAGCCGCGGGGGACGAACTCGTCGATCGTCACCCGCTTCGTCGGCGCGTCGCTCTCGACCCAGCGCCGGGCGCCCGCGAGGGTGAACGAGAGGGTACCGTACTGCGGCACCATCGTCGCGAGCTGGACGCCGTCGTCGGGACCGCCGGCGGTCCACGCCTGTAGCTTCGGGTACCGTCCCGTCGTGTAGATCCCCTCGAACAGCTCGTCGCCCGCGCCGTCCCCGAGGAGGTAGTCGGCGATCGCCCGCACCGTGTTGTGTTCGCGCTCGCGCTTGCTGTAGGCGGGCTCGCCGTGGACGGCGGCCTCGAGCGCCTCGAGCGACGCGTCCGTCGTCGGGTGATCGCCGCAGGTGTACTCGAACGGGACGTCGACGTCAGGATCGCGCTCGACGCGCTCACAGATCTCCCGGTAGCCGTGTTCGGGGACGTGTGCGATAACGCGGGAGTAGTCGTTGCGGGCGAGGTACCGCCGCAACACCTCCGCGACGAACGCGATCTCGTCCTCCGACCAGTCGCCCGTGACGACCGCGTCGTAGTGTTGGGCGGGGTACGTCGTCTCCAGCTCCTGTGGGACGACGCCGATCGGCGACGTCATCGAGACGGTGTGGCCGCGCCACTTGATCGCGTCGTGGAACTGTCGGTGGCTCTGGGAGTCGCTGTACGGCTTCGTCGCCGAGCAGGGGACCAACACGAGCGGCTGGTCCGTAAACCGGTTGCGGTACCGGCTCGTCACGCGGTCGGCGAACCGTCGGATCTCGACCCGGTCGAGCGTCTCGGCGGAGGCGGCGGTGACCTCGGCGTCGCGCAGGACGGGCGTCCGCTCCTCGAGGTAGCCCCACTGGTCGTCGAACTCGCGGAACGTCGCCGTGAGCCATCCCTCGTGGCGCGCCTGCCCCTCGATGTAGTCGCGGAGGCGGCCCGCCCGGATCCGCTCGCGGACCCGCCGGAGCTCGGCCGCGAGCGCGTTGACGTTGTGTTCGGCACAGTCCGCCCGGGTGAACCGCTCGCGCGGGGTCGCACAGGCAGGGCACGCACACGGGAGCTCCTCGAGGTCCTCGAGGAAGTGCTCGGCGTCGGCGGTGAGGTACATCCCCTGGGTCCCCTTCGTCCGCGCGAGCGTCCCGTCGACGAGGTCGACCCCGGCGTACGCGAGCGTCGCGACGTTCCGCGGGGTGGCGACGCCGGACAGGAACAGCGCCGTGTCCGCCGGCAGCGACGCCTTCGCCGAGCGGATCGCGTCGCGGAACGCCTCGCCGTGGCCGACGAAGCCGGACGCGTCGGAGAGGACGTACGCGTCGGCCCCCACGTCGCGCGGGTCCGCGCTGTCGACGACGGCGGCGGAGGGGAACCCGACGTCCGGGTGGTCGACGCGGAACGACTCGCGGACCTCCTCGCGGGTCCCCGCGGGGAAGCTCCGGTGGGGGAGCACGGTGAGCTCCGCGTCGGTCCCGTCGGGGACCGCCCGCTCGCCGGCCCAGAGGCTGCCGGCGTCCGTCAGAAACGGGTCCGCGAGCGCGGGCGTCGCGACCGGGTCGGCGAGCCGGAGCTCGCCGAGGCGGGCCGCGCCGTCGCGTTCGTGAACCTCGAAGTAGTCGGTCATACCTCCGATCGCAGGGGGACGCTCAACTCTCTTGTGTTCCGCGCCGGCGACGTGGACGGCGGCTACGTCGACCTGGACGATGGCGGGGACGGCGGCGTCAACGACGGCAGGGACGGGAACCGAAACGGCGACGACGAAACCGGCGAGACGGTCGCGACGGACGGTGGTTTTAGGCGGTCGCCGCCCGTCGGTCCGGCATGAAGCTCACCGGCCCGTGGAACCGCGAGCGCATCGACGAGTTCCTTGAATCCGCTCGTGTTCCCGTCCGCGTGGGCTGTCGCACGCCCGCCGACGAGCCCTGGATCGTTTCGCTGTGGTTCGCGTGGGACGGCGCGGTCCACTGTGCGACGGGTGCCGACGCCGACCTCGTCGACTTCCTCGCGTACGACGACCGCGTCTCCTTCGAGGTGTCGACGAACGACCCACCTTATAAAGGAGTCCGCGGACGCGGCCAAGCGACGGTCTCACCGGACGAGGGCATGGAACGGCTCCGGTCGCTCCTGGAGCGCTACCTCGGCGGAACGGACAACGAGCTCGGCGAGCGACTCCTCCGCCCGGATCGCGAGGAGGTCCACGTCCGGATCGACCCCGACCGGCTCCACAGCTGGGACTACACCGGTCGGATGCCGGCGTCGCCGGAGCGGTAGGTTCGTCGGGACCTCCGGAACCGCCGAAAGCGTCACGCTCGGCCGCGTCGCTACCGACCCAGGTCGCGGAGGTCCTCCGTCTCGACGCCTCCCGGGAGCCCCTCGAGCGCGGCGGCCGCCCAGCCGTCGTGTCCGACCGTGATCGCCGTCTCGGGGTTCGCTTCGGCCAGCGCCTCGACCCCCCTGGCCGCCGCCTCCTGGGCCGCGACGTCGGTCCGTTCGGGCACCTCCGCGGTGAGCGGGTACGTCTCCGAGAGCGCGCGCGGGAACGGGCCGAACGGGGGCTTCAGTCGCCACACCGCGTCGTAGTCGTGCGTCGACGGGGCCTTCGACTCGGTGACGAGGAGCCGGTCCGGGACCGCCAGCCGCGCGAGGCGGTCGTGGTGCCGCCGGACCTCCGGGCGTCGCGCCGACTCGTGGGAGGTGTAAAAGAAGGCGTCCTTCGAGACGGGGTCGGTCCGCTCGAGCCGGTCGCTCCCGTCGAGCAGCGCGCGGTAGCCGTCGAGCATCGCGGGGTGGCCGCGGGCGCGGCGGTCGACGAGGTCGAGGAGCGTCCCCGACCGGATCGCCGCCTTGATCCGCCGGATCTCCTCGAACGTGACGTGGAGGTTGTGCTCGGCGAGCAGCCGCTCGGCCTCGTCGTCCTCGCGGGCGCGAACGTCCGCCGGCGTGTGCGCCGCACACACCGGACACGAGCAGGGGAAGTACGACAGCTCCGCGAGGTGTTCGGTCCCCGAGACGGTGAGGTATCGCCCGTCGCGCGCCATCAGCGCGTACGCCGCGGAGTCGAACAGGTCACAGCCGGCCGCGACCGCCAACGCGAGCATCATCGGGTGGCCCGCGCCGAACAGGTGGACGGGGCAGTCCGCGTCGAGTCCCCGCTTCGCGCCGAAGACCGCCTCGACGACGTCGGCGTAGCGGTACGCGTTCATCAGCGGGACCATCGCGCCGACCGGGAACACGTCGAGGTCGGTGGCGGCGGCGTGGCGGCCGGCCGCCTCCCGCAGGTCCGGGAACGTCGACCCCTGCACGGGCGCGTTGACGAGCATGTCGCCCGTCTCCGCGGCCGCGGCGTCCGCGAGCGCCCGCTCCGTCGTCTCCAGCTCGCGCTCCGCGCGCTCGCGGGACACGTCCGGCGGCGTGGGGACGTCGACGGGGGTCGCGACGTCGCTGCCGATCCGACGCTGGAAGTCGATGATCTCCGCGGTCGTGACGTCGATGTCGCCGTACTCCGCGAGCTGGAACGAGCCCGAGTCCGTCATGATCGCCCCGTCGAACCCGAGGTAGTCGTGGAGCCCCCGTTCGAGCACCTGATCGCGGATCCGGTCGGTGCTCCGGATGATGTAGGAGTTCGTGATCAGCATCTCCGCGCCGAACTCCGCGCCGAGCCGTTCGGGCTCGATCGTCAGGACGTTCGGGTTGACGACCGGCAACAGCGCCGGCGTCTCCACGGTGACGCCCGCGCGGGGGACCGTCAGCCGACCGATCCGCCCGGCGGCGTCGTGGTCCCTGATCTCGAAGTGATCGCGCATGTCCGGACTGCGTGGAGCCCGGCGGTAAGGGTTGCGTTCCGGCGGTGCGTGGGTCCGGCGAGGGGCCGGTTCGACGGCTCGACGGTCCCGCACGCCGTCAGTTCGCCCGTCGTCCGGCCAGACGGTCCGCCGCCCGAGACCGGCAAACCCCGCCTGCGTCACGCTCGCTTTACCCGTCCGCCCCGAACCCCCGACGACATGACCCGCGTCAGCGCCGGCGCGCGCTTACACTTCGGCTTCGGCAACCTCAGCCTCTCACACGAGCGACTGTACGGCGCGTTCGGCGTCGGGCTCCGCGAGCCCCGCGTCGTGGTCGAGGCGGAGGCGGCAGCCGAGGTCGACGTCCGGGTCGCCGACGGCGTCCCCGACGGGGTCGCCGCGGACGCCGAGCGACACGCGTCGCGGGCGCGGGACCTGCTCGGCGTCGACGGGGCGACGGTCGTCGTCCGCGAGTCACTGCCGCGGCACGCCGGGCTCGGGAGCGGGACGCAGCTCGCGGCGGCGACGCTCGCCGCAGTCGCCCGGGCACACGGCCGGGAGCCCCGGGTCCGCGAGCACGCGCCGGCGCTCGGTCGCGGGGGGCGTTCGGGGGTCGGGGTCGCGACGTTCGAGGGCGGCGGCTTCGTGCTCGACGCCGGCCACCCCACGGCGCGGTTCACGACCGACCGACCGAGCGACGGGAGCTGGACGGTGCCGGCGGTCGCCGCTCGCCACGCGATCCCGGAGTCGTGGCGGTTCCTGGTCGTCCGCCCGGACGCGGAGCCCGGCCGGAGCGGGACCGTGGAGGACGCGGCGATGCGCGGCGCGGTCGAGCGCGCGTCGCCGGCGCTGGCCGACCGGATCGCCGGGATCGTGGCCCGCCGCGTCCTCCCGTCGATCGCCGAAGGACGCGCGGAGGCGTTCGGCGCGGCCGTCGCGGAGGTCGGCCGGCTCAACGGGGCGTGGTACGCCGACGAGCAGGGCGGCGTCTACCGGCCACCCGTCGGCGACGTCGTCGCAACCCTCGAATCGTCGCCGGCGGTCTTCGGCGCGGGCCAGTCCTCGTGGGGGCCCACGGTGTACGGTGTCACCGACGCCGATCACGCGGCGGCAGCGCGACTGGCGGGGGAAGAGGCGCTCGCGGCCGCGGGCGTCGCCGGCGACGTCGCGGTCGTCCGCGGGACCAACGACGGGGCACGGATCGGGCCCAAGCACTCCGGGTGAGCACGGATGGGGTCCGGATGATCACGGACCGGGCTCGTTCGCACCGATCGAGGGCGGTTCGTGAGCAACAACACTAAGCGACGGGCGGTCCCGGTAGGGGTATGTCTCGCGTTCCGTTCGGCGTCGCACGGTTGGATTCGATCCTCGGCGGCGGCGCGCCGCCCGGGAACGTCGTGCTGCTCTCGGGGGAAGCCGGGGCGGGCGCGCGGGAGTTCCTCTACACCAGTGCGGCGATAAGCGGGCTCGCGCACGGCGACGCGGAGCTGTTCGACCTCTACTACGGCGACGTCGCCGCCGACGCGGCGGTCCCCCCGGAGGTCCACTACCTCTCGTTCACCGCCGACGCGGACGCGATCACCCGCGAGATGGAGTACACCATGGCCACGGAGATCGTCGACGCCGCGGTCGAGGAAGTCGCGTTTCGCGACCTCTCGCCGGAGTTCTTTCAGCTCAGCCCGATCCCCCGCGAGTGGTACGAGGGTGAGACGACGTCGATCACGGAGCTGAGCGACCGGACCCGTCCCGACGACGTGTTGACGGCGCTCGGCGACTACCTCACCGAACACGCCGCGGGGAACCTCGTCTGTATCGACTCGGTCACGGACCTCGTCTCCGCGGTCTCCGAGGAGCGCGACTGGAGCGATATCGTGATGGTGATGAAGGGACTGAAGAAGGCGGCCCAGCACTGGGGCGGGCTCGTCCTGGTGTTGGTCAACGAGGACGCGCTGACCCAGCGGGAGTTCGGGACCCTGATCGACGCCGCCGACGGGACGTTCCAGTTCTCGTGGGAGAGCGGCGGCTCACAGCGGGCCCGAACCATGGTCGTACGGGAGTTCCGTGGCGTGCTCTCGCGGATCGAGGAGGAGGACATCGTGCGCTTCGAGACGGACATCCACGACGGCGGGTTCGACATCAGCGACGTCCGGAAGATCCGGTGAGTATCCCCCTCCGATACCTCAGAGAGTACGCTTCTCACCGGACGCCCTGCGACGGGACACTCCGGGGAGCCCAACGCGGATGGTTACTTAAGGATCCCCGCCCAAGGACCGGGCAGATGGTGGGGGACCCGCGATGAGCGATATCGACGCGTTAGAGTCCGCGCTGGACGACGCCGCCAGCGAGTCGGGGGTCTCCCGCGAGGAGGTGCTCAAGCGAGCCATCGTCGCGCTCGCGGAGGCGAACGGCGTCGACGTGCCGAGCGACGACGACGTAGCGCGGATCGAGTCGATCGTCTCCGACCTCGGCGAGACCACCGACCGGCTCGAGTCGGCCGCGACCGAGACGACCGAGGACCTCGAGGCCCTGGCCGCACGGACCGAGGAGCTGTCCGCGGACCTCGACGGCGTACGGACCGACGTCGACGCGCTGGAGTCCGACACCGACGCGCTGGAGGCGGACGTCGACGCGAAGGTCGAGGACCTCCGCGACCGGCTCGTCCGGATCTACCGCGACGTCGAGGATCGGGCGGCGGCGGACCACGCGCATCCGGACACGGAGGCGACGGTCGAGGACCTCGCCGCGACGGTCGCCGGCCTCGAGGACGCCGTCGGCGACGTCGACGCGCGCCTCGACGCCCTCCGTGGCGAGTCGGACGACGTCGGCGACCGGGTGTCCACGCTGGAGTCGCGAGTCGAGGAGGGGCTCGACCGCGACGACGACGTCGCCGGGAAGCTCTCGCGGGTCGCGAACGCCGTCGTCGGCGTTCAGCGCCGGCTCGCGTCGCTTGAACGGCGGGCGGCCGGCCGCGAGCGGCTGTCCGCTCTGACCACGGCCGCGAACCGGCACGGGGTCAGGACGGCGGACTGTGCGGCCTGTCACGGGACCGTCGACCTCGCGCTGTTGTCGACGCCCGACTGCCCACACTGCGACCGGCGGTTCGCCGACCTCGACCCGAAGACGGGCTTCTTCGGGACCTCACGGCTCACCGTGGGGGACCCGCCCGCGCTGGAGGGCGACGTCTCGCCGACGCCCTCGCCGACGGCGACACGTGCCGATCCCGACCCCGGGGACGCAGGTTCGGAGAGCACGGGATCCGGGGATACGGGCTCCGAAGGCACCGATCCGACCACCGACGGCTCGGGGGGTACGGACGGGACCCGCGCCGGCCCCGACCGCTCCCGAAACGGCTCCGAGCGGGGTCGTGCCGCTGAGCCGCGGGGAGGCGAGGGACGATGACGGCCGACGGCTCCGGTGGCCCCAACGCCTCCGGTGACCCCAGCGCCTCCGGTGACCCCAGCGCCTCCGATGACCGATCGACGCACGGCGACGAGGAGGACCCGTTCGCCGCGCTCGCGGAGGGTGACGACGGGATCGGGAGTCTCGACGACGCCGCGACCGACGCTCCCGACGACGTCTTCGAGCGGATGGCGGTCGAGGACCTCGACGACGAGGACGTCTGGGACGCGCTCGACGAGGCGGCCGTCGGTTCCGTCGGAGCGGGGGGCGACGCCGCGCCGGCGGACGACGCCGACCGCGAGCACGTCGTCGACAAGCGACAGTACTGCCAGCGGTGTCCCCACTTCTCCGACCCGCCGGAGACGGCGTGTTCCAACGGGACGACGACGATCGTGGAGGTCGTCGAGACCGAGTCGTTCCGCGTCCGCGACTGCCCGATGGTGGGCGAGGACGGGCCGGCGTTCGACCGCGGGCGCTAGCTCGCGACGTTCCGCGGCGTCCGGAACCCTAAAAGGACACACCGCCTACGTCGCGGTATGCAGTTCTGTGACGAGTGCGGCTCGATGATGGTGTCGGTCGACGGCGAAATGACCTGTCGGGACGACGCGTGCGGGGCGACGAGCGAGCGCGACGAGGAGCTCGCCGCCCGCTTCGAGTCGACGGAGGAACAGACCGACGACGAGGTGATAGAGACGGTCGAGGGCGCGGAGTTCGAGGGGAAGCCGACCGCCACCGACGTCGTCTGTGACGGCTGCGGGCACGACGAGGCGTGGTACACGATCAAACAGACCGCCTCGGCCGACGAGCCGCCGACGCGCTTTTTTAAGTGCAAGGAGTGCGGCCGTCGCTGGCGCGGGTACAACTGACGGTCGCCGAACCCGCCCGAGCAGCCCCCATCCGAGCAGCC
>LFFM01000763.1_pt1 | contig 22637 bp, 26 predicted proteins | sample 643131 | NCBI WGS metagenome assembly LFFM01 (sample SAMN03777445, study PRJNA286221) | soda lake metagenome | biome: soda lake; feature: Kulunda steppe; material: water; isolation source: sample Tc-Br brine of Tanatar trona crystallizer | place: Russia: Kulunda steppe | collected 2011-07
ACAACTACGATTGCAGGGAAATCCTGTATTTGGAATGCATCTGAGAACTGAGATTCTGATGCCTGCTGGTAATTCACATATACTCTGCCGTCAAATTCTTCGTCAATTCCTTCTAAGTATTCGAAATCCGGTTCTTCTTGGTAGATTGCGTTGACAAATATTACTTCATTTTCAAATGCGAGCTGTGCTTGTTCATTGATCCCTAGACCGAAAGATTCTGTTGAGTATGTGGAGTCCGGCATTTCAGCATTTATCTCTTGAGGGCTTCCTTGATTAGGATTTCCATCAGGTGTGAGGCCTGAAAGACTGGCCGCTCCCATGAACATGAATCCGATTGCTACCATTAGGCCTCCTCCCATCATTAGTACTTGTTCTTTGCGACTTACCATGTAACATTTTTTGATAGTTAATAATAAAGTGGTTTGTGTTCAAGGTTTAGGTATGATAGTTGGATTTAACATTGATTCTCTGGATGCATCCAAGGAATCTAGCGCACAAGGTAATTTACAGGTAAATTATACTCCGAAAATCACTGAAGTAGAAAGTGTAAAGGTTAACGCCTTTGATGAAGAGGTAGCACGGATAAACTATGATTTTAAGGTAGGCTATAACGCGGGAGGCTCAGAAGCCGCAAGGATTAACATGTCTGGTAATGTGCTTTGGAAAGGCCAGTTGGATGAGATAATGGATTCATGGGATGAAAGCGAAGAACTTCCTGAAGATGTTAAAGTTCCTCTTATGAATGAACTTTACCGGAAGCTGCTTTCAGAATCTGTTGGAGTCGCAAACAGTCTAGGCCTCTTACCACCTATCCCAACGCCTAAGGTCAAAAAATAGAGAGTTTTTTCCTCTCTTATCTCTTTACTGAGACAAAACGGATTTTACGGTTAAAAGGCTTTTTTACATATGTTTCTACTTCTCCCTTTTTTTCTAAAGTATTAAGACAGCTATGAACATCTTCTTCAGACCAATTAAGTTTGTTCGAAAGTAGCTGGACTGAAGGTTTTCTACCCTCTTCAATTATTTCCTTTGTTGTTTCCTTCAGTTTTTCAGGCCTCATATGAAGTAATTTATGCGTGAAGGTTTAATTACAGTTTATGGAGATTGAAGAACAGTTGGATGAGCTTGAGGAAAGTTTTGATGCAACTCAAGAAGAGTTTGAGGATGCGAAAGAAGGAAATGCTTCTGGGAAGGTTAGTAAAAAACAGGAAGAGGCAGAAGAACTAATTCAGGAGATTAAAGGGCAGATAGAGTTTTTGAGAGACCAAGTTGCAAAGCAAAATGAACAATAACAAGATTTTTAATGTTGTGTATAAAAAACTGTGATAGGTGAATCAAAAATTATGAGAAGACTAAGAAGACAGGATGAAGGCGACGTAATGAATCATTTCCAGAAAATGTTCGAAGAAATGCAGGAAATGGGTAAAAACATTGTACCCGGAGGACAAATGCCAGTAGACATCAGAGAAGAGAACGGCGAAATAGTGATCACAGCAGACATGCCAGGAGTCCAAAAAGAAGACATCTCACTGAAAGCAGACGACGACCAAATCGAAATCACGGCCGAAGGAAGCCAAGAAATCAAAGAAGAAAACGAAAAATACATTAGAAAAGAGCGAAGCAAGAGAATGTTCAGAAGAAGCATTCCATGGCCATCAGCAATCAACCCAGACACAGTAGAGGCCTCATACAAAGACGGAGTCCTAGAAATCAGAGCTGAGAAAGAAGACTCAGAAGGCAGAGACATCGAGATTAACTAAGTCATCAGATAAATTCTTTTCTTTCTATTTCTTCCAGCAAGTCATCATTATCTAATGTAAGATCATCATTTGCTAAAAAATAAGACCTCCAGTCTGAAAATTCCTCTGAATCAAGTAAGGACTCTCGCGATTCTCCAGTATAATGAGCAGTCCCCTGATATTTTTTGGGGATCCCGTACGGATCATTGATTTGATTTAGAATAGTTGATACATGTTGAGGTAACATCTCTCTCTTAACAACTTCAAACTCTGAACCTGTTCTATGCTCTACTCTCTCATGTAATTCTGCCACTTCATCTAGCTGATTTGAGGCCTCCAAATCTTCTTCATGCGTCTTAACCTCGTATATTTCTATCTTTAGCTTATCATCTAAGACACTTAATCTGGCGAAATCAATATCTCCTTTCTTCAAAGGCTTTTCATAGAAAATTTCAGACTTTCCTGGATGAACAGTTGTAGTATAATTATGATCAATATCTCTTAGAAGTAAGTCATATTCGGATTCATCAAACATCTCAATGTTCCACTGAAGTAATGCATCTATAGCCCTGTCATGCCATTTCCTATCATCAACATCTCTCAAGGCCTCCATATACCGTCCAATATCGACCTCAGTACTATCCAAATACGAATCATCTTTAGCTGAAAAATCGACACCTATACTTCTTCCCAAATTTTCAACTACAGCAGAATGTGTTTCATTAGTTAGACCCCACTCCTCAGGAATCTGAGAAATAGGCTTAGAACTCACGCGTACAACAACCCCGTTAAATTTTCCTGAAGTTGTTGAGACTTCATAATTTCCTATAGAGACTTACAATTTATAAATTACTACACTTCTTTGCATCTGCTCTCTCCAACATATTAATAGGATTAAATCCGAAAATAGAGTCAAAAAGTTCTTGAGATTCTGGATTAGAAAGTTTAGGTTCATCATCAATAGTATAATATATGTTGCCGCCTATATCTTCTGCATATCTAAATTTAGGGGATATATCCCATGAATTAATATGGCTCGGAATATATCCCAAATCGTCATTCTCCCTCATAGCTCTATTAATTCTTTCATAGTCTGAATCCATTCCAGAGACAATATCCAGCTCTATCAAATAGTCATCAACATCTATTACTATCAAATCATACTTACCTGCAACTTTTTCTCCAGAAATATCCAAATAAGGCGTATCTTTAGCCATCAAATCCCAGTTAGACCCATCCCAAGATTCAATCTTCTGACATGCCAACCCATTTGTAATACTCTGAGTTAGAGGATTATCTGCCATTCTACCCACAGTAAACTGTTTTTCCCAAAATCATAAACTTGTAACGCCTCAACAGGAATATTCTTAATTGTTCTAAAAGAAAACTGAAATGTGATACAAACTGCAGCAGAGAAATTTTATGATAGTCTACAGTTCTATAGACAGAGAGAACAGCCAGATTCTGAAGATATCAGAAATATCAAAGAAATACTTGAACAACCTTTAGAAGAAGCAGATACAACTATTAACTACAAATTATGGGAGTACGCAGATAGAAACCTAGAAATAAACTTTAGAGATTTATGTTACGACAACCCCAACGACTTAATAGATACTCTAGAAAATCTAGAATCTGAACCGGATTCTAGAGAAACAATGCACAGTTTGAAACCATTAAACCTTATTTCTGAAAAACTAGTAGAATCATTATGAAATCTTTCACACAGAAACCGTCAGAGCTCGAAAAAATACTTGATTTCCTGGAAGAAGATATTGAAAATGTCAGAAAAGTAATTGAAGAACTGAAAGCCCTGGATGCAGAGTTTGAAGTACATGCAAAGGCTGAAACCGTGGATGAATCAGTCCAGCATTCCCTGATCGACAGAAATCAAATTATCAAGACACTAATTTTCAAGGGCCCAGATGATTTTATCGCTGTTATGTGTCCGGGTCATAAGCGAGTAGATGAGGATAAGTTAGAGGATTTAGTTGGAGAGATTAGGATGGCGAATCCTTCGGAAGTAGAGGAAGAGACTGGTTATATAGTTGGAGGGGTCTCACCATTCAACCTAGAAATACCGGTTTACGCCTCCAAAGAGATTCCAGATGGCGAGGTAAGGCCCGCCGGAGGATCTAGAGTTATAGGCGTTAAGATTGATAGAGAAGAACTTTTCGGTGTTCTCAGGCCTGAGGTTGTGGATGTAACCTAAGGAGATACTGTTTTAAGAATCAGTTTAGAACTTTTAGTTGATACCCAATGAAAGGTGGACGTTTTTACCGTCGACACATTTGAAAACTGTTCAAAACCTTCTAAATCAAGCTCTAAATCTTTAAGCCTTCCTTCTAAACAAGTTCACAGGTAGATCAAAAAATGGATAATAACGAACGCAAAGACCTAGTTCTAAGGAACACAGAAGAAGTAATCGAAGAAAAAGAGCTTGAAGAAATACTTGAAGAAAAAGACGAGCCGCGAGCCTACGTAGGCTACGAAACCTCAGGGCCTGTACATTTAGGCCACTGGATTTCAGCACGGAAAATGCTGGACCTGCAGGAAGCAGGTTTTCAACCAGTTATTCTCTGGGCAGACCTTCACACCTCTTTGAACCACAAGGGAGAGGAAGAATGGATTCAAGACATGATAGAGTACTGGCAGGCAACATTCGAAGCTCTAGGCCTCGACGCAGAGTTTGTAAAAGGCAGAAGCTTCCAAGAAAGCGACGAATACTTCCATGACTTGCTGAATCTTTCTAAGGAGACTACTTTGAACCGGGGAAAACGTTCAATGGCAGAAGTAGCCTCAGGAGAAGACACATACATATCACACGTAGTCTACCCACTAATGCAAGCACTAGACATCGTACACTTAGATCTTGACCTCGCGCTAGGAGGTATTGAACAGAGAAGAATTCACATGATGGCGCGCGAAAATCTTCCAAAACTAGGATATGAAAAACCTACCTGTCTTCACTGGCCTCTACTCTCCTCACTTTCAGGAGAAGACGGGAAGATGAGCAGCAGCGACAAAAGCACCATGTTCCCACTACACTCAGACCCAGAAGACATCAAAGAAGTCTTAAACAATGCTTACTGTCCTGCAGAACAGGTAGAAGACAATCCAATTATTGAGATCTGCCAGTACTTCATCTTCGGCTCTGACAGAACACTGGAAATCGAAAGACCAGAACAGTACGGCGGCGACATAAGCTACGAAACACTAGGAGACTTAGAAGAAGACTTCGAAAGCGGAGAACTCCACCCACAGGACCTGAAAAACGGAGTAGCAAAACAAGTGGCAGAGAGATTCAAACCTGTCAGAGAAACATTCAAAGAAAACCCAGAGTTGCTTGAACCTCTAGAAGAAATCGGCCACGAAAAACCAGACTACCTCACCTAGAGGCCTCTACTCTTTTTTCTATCCTTTTCCTCTTTCATGAAACTCAACTTTCTAGGTAACGAAACTTCTGTAGATGAATCTCTGATAAAGGCCAGTGAAGATGAGATTATGAGGCAGTTAGAGGAATTTAGTGAAGAAGAGAGAAAAGGATTTGATTTAGAAGTAGGCTCCCCTGATAACTTTACGGGTGAGGTTATGCGTGAAATGGTTAAGATTCCTTACGGCGAAACCAAGTCCTATGGTGAGATCGCTGAAGCCTTGGATTCTACAGCAGTAGCTGTTGGTCAGGCTTGCGGCCGTAATCCTGTGCCGATTATTGTGCCTTGTCATCGCGTTGTAGGTAAAGATTCTTTAGGCGGTTATAGTGGAGGCCTTGATCTCAAGAGGAAGCTGCTGGAGTTAGAAGGAGCAGATTTTTAACCGTTTATTCAGTATTATTCTACACAATGAAAGGTGGATGTTTTTCCAGCCGGCCGCAATTTAGGTAAGAGTCTAAAACCTGTTAGAATTAAAGCTTTCTTCTATAGTGATAATTTATGATTGGTATAGAGGTTTTCCGTGAGACTCCTGAAAAGATTAAAGATTCTGAGAGACGCAGAGGTAACGAACCTGGAAAAGTCGATAAAGTTGTTGAACTTGATGAAGAATGGAGAGAGAAACTGCAGGAGCTTGAAGGCCTTCAGCAGGAAAGAAACACTGTAGGAGATGAAATCGCCGAGTTGAAGAAAAACGGCGAAGATGCTTCTGATAAAATTGAACGTATGAGTGAAGTCAAAGAAAAGATCAGCCAGCTTGAAGACCAGGTAGAAGAACTTAAAGAGGAGAGAGATGATCTTCGTTACAGGATCGGAAATCTTCTTGCAGAAGACGTTCCAGAAGGAGAAGGAGAAGAAGATAATCCAGAGATTAGAAATTGGAACCCTGAAAAAGGCAGAGACCAAGATTCTGAGCTTGCAGCAGATATATTAGAACGAAATGACTTATTATCGAGCGAAAAGGCTGCTGAGGTTGGCGGAGAACGCGCATACTATCTTGATCCAAAACTTATGCAGCTGAGCCAGGCCTTAATCAACTTTACAATCGATTTCCTGAAAAAGAGGGATTTCGGTGTTTATCAGGTTCCTTACATGCTTGAAGAAAAGTCAATTTCCGCTGCTGTCGATCTTGAAACCTTCCAGGAACAGCTTTACCAGGTGAATGAGAATGGCAGATATTTGATAGGTACTTCAGAGCATGCCTTAGCTGCTAAATACCAGGATGAAGTGATAGAAGAAGACTTACCACTAAAACTTGGAGGATTCTCAACCAATTTCAGGCGTGAAGCAGGGAAACATGGCAAGCAGACTCGTGGAATATGGCGAGTTCACCAGTTCGAAAAAGTAGAGCAGTTCGCATTCTGCAAACCGGAAAACCACCTAGACATACTTGAAGAAACCCTAGAAAATGCTGAAGATATCATGCAGGAACTAGGGCTTCCTTACAGGGTCGTAGACATATGTGATGGAGATATCTCCAATAAGACTTATAAGCAGTATGATATTGAGGTTTGGAGGCCTCCATTAGGAGAGTACGGCGAGGTCGGAAGCTATGGCTCATGCACAGATTATCAGGCCCGAGAATTTGGCACACAGTACCGCGAGAAAGGCGACAGAAAAGTCCCTTACACAGTATACGCAACCGCATTAGTACCACAGAGAATAATGACTGCGATCATTGAAAACAATCAGACTGAGAAAGGGGTTAAGATTCCTAAGGCCTTGCAGAGTTATATGGGTGGACAAGAGTATTTGGAGTTGGAATAAAAGGCTCCAGACCTTAATACCTACTAGGTGAATTAAATTATGTCAGATATAGTAGATGTACTTCGAGGCCTAGTAGGTAACGTTGTGGCTTTCGCAGTTATGATTCTCCTTGCTATTGTGACATTTTTCGTCACAGTATTTGTAGTAGTGCAGGGAGCAGCATTAGCTGGAATCAATCAGCCAAGCCCAGACTTCGTAGTACTTTCGGCAACAATCTTAGTTGCTTCAACAATCCTAGCAGGAATAATGAACAATTAAATCCTTCCTAAGAATTTTCTATTTCATTTTTTACTACGTATAGATTAAAAATTTCATATTCAAATAACTTTTATGGTCTTTGACCTAAAACCAGAAAGAATTCGAAAAGTTAGAAATAGTTTTGTCGACGAGCCAGATCCAAGTTATGTGGTTAATGTTGCTTCAGATGTTCAAAAAAACTACTTACCTGACGAATCAGCAGTTATTGGCGGGATTACAACCTTAGAGGGTATTCAAAGTACTAGAACTCGTAGACCTTTGTCTTCGAGCGCCGATTTTATTGTAAAAGATGGAGACCTATCTAATTTGGGCGAATCTTTCCCTTCTTGGAAATATGGTTCAGCGTATTTTGCTGATGTAGAAGGAGTGGAAGTCGGTATTTTGGATATTGATAACTTTGAGCGATTCAGTTTTCCAGATTCTTCTATCTGCGAATCATACTTGGAAACATACAAGGGAAATAGTTTGAGAGTAGCTAAACCTGAACCCAATGTCGCTTCCAAGTTTAATAGGATATGTACAGACTCTGATAATCCCAAACAAAGCGATTTCGTAGATTTTAACAGCCATTTACACTGGTATTGGAATGCGCACAATGATATGGAAGAAGTAGTTAGACTCATAGAAGACAGAGTTAATCCCCCATATTCAGACAGATTCCAAAAATTAAGAGACTCCAACGAGAACTTTAATCAAGAGGAATGGAAAACTATCAGAAGTGCACTGGACAACATGGAAAATAAATTGGGGGAATAAGTAATGAAAGAATTTGAACTACGAGAAACTCCAGATTATGACGAAATAATTGAACGCTTCGGAGACAGAGTTACAATGGACGAAGCTGTAGAAAAAACCGCTTATTTACAAAAAAAATACCCTGAACTAACCGCTATCGGCAGCGTTTTAGCCAGCGAACAAATTTATGGACAAAAAAATTTACGAAACACAACTCAGGCTTTAGACTTTGCAGCCCCAAAAGAAACTATAGAATCAATGGCAGAAAATTACCCTGAAAGATGGGTCTATGACGCCAGTTATGTCTTTTCAACAAATGAAGAACTTGATGAAGAGTGGATGGTTGCAGTTATACCATGTAATGAACCAGTATTCTCTGATGATGAACTTAATGGCTTTTCAATAGATTACCATGATATTGAAACATCAAATAATGTAGAAACAGATTTTGGCGAAATCAGCACATTTTCCCCAGAAATAGGCCTTACCTCAAAACTTAGAAGATATATGATGCAAAAAAAGAATAGAGATAACTTTAAGGAATCCGATCTAGTAGATATAGCCAATATCATTCTTAGTCAGCAACAGAACAAATTAGACCTAGATACTAATATCCTAAATAACTATATTAACACCTATATAGGAGAACACCCAGATGATAACCAGTTTAGGCATGACATAGCGAAATCTATACATAATTCTGAAAAAGACAATGAACTTGATATTAAAGAAATTGAAGATATTCTGAGAGGAACGAAAGAAACATTTTGAAACCATTAATAAGTTCAATATCCTATAAAAGAACATAATGGCTACTACAGTGATGGTTGGAGAGAAGCCGAAAGTTGCTTCTAGACTTGCTCAGGCCTTGGGAAGTTATTCTATTGAAGAGAATAGAGGCGTCAAAAACTATGTTTTAGAAATTGATGGAGACAAGGTCATTATTGCTCCTGCTGTAGGCCATATCTTTAATCTGAATGACAAAAGCGATTCTTGGGATTATCCTGTCTTCGATGTAGAGTGGGTTCCAACCTTTGAAACCAGTGACTCTGCCGACTACATGAAAAAATACTACAACAATCTTAAGGATCAATTGAGTAAGGCAGATGAATATATTAACGCTTGCGACTATGACTTAGAAGGCAGTGTAATTGGAGCTAATGTTATTAAACATTTGACTGAGGCCTCTGACGATAGAATTAAGAGAATGAAGTTTTCAACGCTTACTTCCAGCGATTTAGAGGAAGCCTATGATAATCTTGAATCCTTTGACAAAGGGATGACAGAAGCAGGCCTTACAAGACATGTACTAGATTTCTATTATGGTATTAATGTTTCAAGAGCTTTAATGAAAGCGGTAAGATCGAATGACCGGTACAAGACTCTTTCAACAGGCCGCGTTCAAGGCCCTGCGTTGGCGATGCTTGCTGAGAAGGAAAGATCGATTATGGAGTTCGAACCTGATCCTTACTGGGAGATTTATTTGAGAAACTCTGAGATTGAAGCCCAACTTGAGCACGAAGATGAAGATAGGATTTGGGATGCGGAAACCGCTGAACAAATTTACATGACTGTTGAAGGAGAGGACAAAACCCGAGTAACTGATGTAGATACACGGAACTACAAGCATAAAGTTCCAGTGCCTTTCAACCTTACTGATTTACAGAGTGAGGCCTCTTCACAGTTTAATATTAATCCTAAACAGACTCAAGCGATTGCACAAACTCTGTATGAGAATGGTTTGATTTCCTATCCGCGTACTGAGTCTCAGAAACTGCCTCCTTCTCTTGGGTACAAAAACTTGTTGAAGAAGATTAAGAATCAGGATAACTATACTAAGCTTGCCAAAAAGGTTTTGAATAAGGATAAAGTTTCTCCTAAGCAGGGTAAGAAAGAGGATGACGCGCACCCTGCTATTTATCCGACAGGAGAGCAGCCAGGGAATCTTTCAAAGAAAGAAAGAAAGGTCTACGATTTAATAGTGAAGAGATTTCTTGCCGTATTTGGGAAAGCTGCTCAGAGACAGAGCATCACAATGACGCTTGACGTACTGGGCTACGAGTTCAAGGCCAAGTCAAAGATCACTTTGGAGAGAAACTGGTTTGATCTCTATGACCCATATGTCCGTGTAGAAGAGGCTGAATTACCTGAATTGGAGGAAGGGCAAGAACTTGATGTTGATGAGTTTGAGAAAATGGAGAAAGAGACAAAGCCTCCTAGACGTTACTCTCAATCAGGGATTGTTTCAGAGCTGGAAAAGAGAGATTTAGGAACCAAAGCAACAAGAGCACAGATAGTTGACAGGTTATACAACCGAGACTACATTGAGAACGATCCTATAGAAGTCACCAAATTAGGCCTATCAATCGTAAATGTTCTGGAAAAATACTGTGGAGAGGTTATTTCTCAAGATCTTACGAGAGACTTTGAGAAAAAGATGGATGATATCCGTTCAGGAGAAAATACCCGGCTTGAAGTACTTGATGAAGCAGAGAAAAATCTTGGAGAAGTTCTGAGAGAGTTTAAAGATAAACAGAAAGAGATTGGAGCAGAACTCGTTGAGACTATTGATGCCGAAAGAAATAGGAAGAGAAAGTTAGGACCTTGCGACAAATGTGAGGAAGAAGGACGAGAAGATGGAATATTACAGATTATTAAGACAAATGGAAGCAGGTTTGTAGGATGTACTAACTATCCTGACTGTGAAAACACTTATCCCTTGCCTAATAATGGGACGATTAATTCTTCGGATAAAGAATGTGAGACCTGTGGTAAGCCTATGATTTTTGTTGAAAGAAAGAATAACAAGGATTATTCTATGTGCATAGATCCTGATTGCGCCTCAAAAGACGACTGGTAAAATAAAGGCCTACTCTTTTTTACCTATCATATCTCTTTCAAGATCTACAGCTGTATCAATCAGTAATCGCCCTAGTTGGCGGCCTCTCTCGCGAGGAAGCTCTTTCTCCTCAAACCTATCAGCGAACTGCCTGACAACTGCTTCTTCACGATCTTCATCCTTTACGTCCATATCGTGCTCATCTTTATACTTAACAATTCTGAGTACTTCTGACATTCTTTCATCGACTTTCTCAACTATCTCATCATTGATTTTATCGATGTTCTGCCTTGCTTCGTCTAATGAGCTGTCTACCATATTTCACTTGCTGAAGACTTAGCTTTAATTATCTGACCTCATCTGACAGAAACTCGATCACCAAATCAGTCCGATTCTGAGCGCCCTCCAAGTCGAATTCTTTACCTAACTCCTCAAACTTGTCAGCAAAGGCCTCTTCATCACCAATCAGTTCTTCTATGTCTTCAGCTGACTCTATGAAAGACTCTCGAATTTTCTCGTTTTCAGGGTTCTCAGCCTGAATACTGCCGTACAATCCGGGTTTCTGGTTGAGCATTCTTGCTGTCAAATCAGTTATTAACTGGTATACTGGAGATGAGTACTCTTCCATGTCGCTCCCTGTCATATCGGCCTTTCTAATAGTTTCAGCCACAACTAGTTCTGAGAAATGCATTAGGCCTTGCACTAGACTCATGGCTTTATCATGGCTTTCAGGATCTGTTACATGTATATCGGCTCCGTTATCCATCCAAAAGGTTTCGATTAACGTCCATTTTTTGCCTTTTTCCGGACACAATACTATTTTCTGGCCTTCAATTGAGTTGCTCGGAGCATACATTGGATGCATTCCCAGTACTTCATCTGAATACTCTTTCATAGCCTCTACCGGCTTCTTCTTTACACTAGTAATATCGCAAAGTAAAGCATCGCTTGGAACATGAGGGCCTACTTCATGAATCACATCGACTGTAACCGCAATAGGAACGGCAATTATAACGATATCTGCATCTTGGACAATTTCTTTACTTTCTCCATACTCCCAACCATGTTTCTCAGCTATTTTTTCAGCTTGTTCAACAGTTTTACCGGAAATAAGCACATCATTATTTTCTTCCAAGTTTTCTCCCAAGTGCTGGCCAAACTGGCCTGTACCTCCTACAATAGCAATTTTTTCATCTATCATTTGAGTTCTTCCTCCAAGATATTGAAGGCCTTTTCGATTTCTTCTCTGGTAGTGGATCCGAAACAGATTCTGACGTTCTGGTTGCTTTCAGGCCCCATTGGCTCTCCTGGCACCATTGCAACACCTTCCTCAATCATTCTCATACAGAAGTCCCAGGAGTCTTCTCCTACTTCAGGAAACGCGTAGATTGCACCTTCTGGAGCAACGAAATCCCATCCGAGATCATTCATCCGCTCTACCAGTAGATCTCTTCTTTCTTGATAGGCCTCTCGCATCTCCTCTACGTGAGAATCGTCTTTTAGTGCTTCGATCGCGGCGTACTGAGAGATTCTAGGCGGACAGGCAGTAGATGCCCTTGAGACTTTGGCGTACTGCTCTAAGTTTTCAGTACTGTCTATAACCCATCCTGTTCTCCATCCTGTCATCGCATGATTCTTCGACATAGAACCGATTATACAGCATTTTGATGAGTAAGCGGCCGGCGAGTAATGATCTTTATCATAAGTTAGTCTATGGTATACTTCATCTGAAACCAAGAAGGTATCGTGTTCATCCGCGAACTCCGCAATTTTCCGTGCTTGATCCTCAGTTAAAACATAGCCTGTAGGATTTCCAGGAGTATTAACAACTAAGAGGTCTGCTTCCTTGATTTTTTCCTTAGCTTCAGTCCTAAGGTTCCTGTTTTGGTCCCAGTACTGGACTTGGCTCCATTCATTTTCTGAAACCTCGCTTATCATTTTGTAAGGCCCCCAGCAAGAATCATTAAACACTGCCTTGTCATCACTTCCTAATCTAGCTGCAAAAACTGCATAGAGCGCACCCATTCCTCCAGTTGTCACCATTACCTCTTCAGAACTGATTTCGAGGCCTTCTTTCACTGATTCTTCCTCAGCAATTCTTTCTCTCAATTCTTCGAGACCCATCATTGGGGAATAGCCTTGTTTGTTTTCTAGGCCTTCTTTAGCTGCTTCTTTCACGTGTTGTGGCGTGTCAAAGCTTGGTTGGCCTATATCAAATCTTACTATATCCTCTTGTTTTCCTGCTTTTTCAGATATTTTTCTTATTGATAAGGTGATGTTTTCGATTCTTTCTCTCATAATTTATTCTACCTCGCTGTACTTTCCAAGTAGTTTGATGTCTCCGTAGGTTTCTAGGCATTGAACTGCTTTTTCCAGTCTTTCATCTGCGGCTTCGGCTTCGACATAGAAGAAGTATTCTCCTAGTCCTTTCTTGGTTGGCCGGGACTGGATATGGCTCAAGTTGATTTGATGGCCTGCAAAACATGAAAGCATTGAGTGAAGGAGTCCGGGCCTATCCTCACCCGGTTCCAGAATTAATGAGGCCTTCTCTTGAGGCTCCGGCTCTCCGTTTAGGACAAAGAATCTCGTGGTATTTGTTTCAGTATCCTGAACCGCTGTCTGTACTATTGGCATTTCATTTATTTCTGCTGCGATTTCTGACGCAAGTGCGGCCTCTCCTTCTTGAATTTCTTGAACTGCTTTTGCAGTTGAGTCCGTCTCAACTTTTTCCCATTCATGCTCTGAAATTATTTCTTCCGACTGCGCCAATGCCTGTGGATGAGATTTTATTGTTTCTATTTCCTCTAGGCCTGAATTAGAAATTAATGCATGATTTATCGGAAGCACTACCTCAGCAGTTATCTTGTTTCCATTTTTTCTCAAAAGGTCTATAGTGTCGCTGACTCCGCCTCCGAGCGAGTTCTCTACTGGCATAAATTTTGTGTCTGTTTCTGATTCGAAGACTTCTCTTATAGTTGAACAGAAATCCGGTTCGAACTCGCCAAAGTATTTTTCAGCTGCTTGATGTGTATAGGTTCCTTCAGGGCCTAGAAGCGCTACTCTCACAATTGAATCACAATAAGAATATAGAAAAGGAATAATAAGAAAGAACTGGATATTAGGCTAAATTTTAGCTAATCCATTTCAGGATTGTAGAATGGCGAAGAGCCAACCTTCATTGATTTTGATACCTCTCCCCTATCAACAGATTTTGTATCTTCATAATCCTGTGAAATTTCCCTATGTACTTCATTTCTAAATTCCTCATCAACTCCATCTATATTTCGCATAACTCCATCTACAAACTCAGTTACAGATTCCGCTACTTCATGTTGAAATTCTCCGACATTATATTCAACTATATTCTCTCTCACTCTGACCTTTAGACCTTCCTTTGGCGCATAGAACGCTTTAGATCCTTTAGGACTTTCAACCTCAGTAAAGTTTCTTGCACTTGAAAGAGCATCTTCAACAAATTCATAGTCATCAGTCTTAACTACATGATCATAGCTGTCAAAAACGCTACCTGAGTCTGCAGAATTTGATTCAGGGGATGTAGGGGGAGTTTCTCCATGAAGGATTTCATAATGTCTTACTCCATCTTCTACTCTGGGGTCTTCTCCCTGCATTCTATTTCACCTCCTTTGAGGTCTTTTTCTGGGTTTTCTGTTTGCGTGTGGTTGCGTGGTTGTGGTTGTGTTTTGTCATTTTGTAACGGTCTTACCTCGTTGAGAAAAAGGGATTAAGTGACCGCTACTGCTCTAGTTGAGCAGCAGCAGAATAATCAGTGAAAATAGAATAATGCTTGAAAAGCTAAGTCTTTGAAAAATATTATTTTGAATATTGCAGAACGCATCCACCTTTAGTTGGAATAAAATGTCCACCCGTGGTTGATTGTGATGCGTCCATTGTATTCCAGTATATTGAAACAGGCGTTTAAATACTCTTTGTCTTTCAGTGACTAAAGTTATGGTTTAGAACAGGCCTGAGTCTTCTCCAGGTACAATGCCTTTATCTGTTATCTTGAAGGTTCTAGATCTTCCTTTAGGAAGTGAGCGGTGTTTGGAAATCTTTATTTTCCGGTCTGAATTTTCTTCCATCTTCAATAGGCATTTACTCCAGTATTTTGGCACATCTCTTCCGACTAGCTCTACATCATCTTTATCAAAACTTGTATAGACCTGGTTAGTTATTATTACCGGTATATTGCTAGTTCTAGCGATCTTTGAGAGTTCTGAAAGCTGGTTAGAGAGTTTTTGATTCATTTCCTGGGCGTTGTCGCCATTCACTTTTAATCTGTATAGTGAAACTGCTGAGTCCATTATAATTAAGTCAATATCTTCGTCTTCTACAAGTTCTTCTAACTGGTTTACAGCATCTTCTTGCTGCTTAAAGTCCACAGGATTTCTTATGACAATATTTTCTAAGGCCTTTTCGTTTGCGATTTGCTTCATTCTTTCAGGAGAGAATCCTCCTTCAGTGTCGATGTAGGCGACTTTACCATTTTTGGCTACTTCTGCGGCTACCTGGACTGCGAAATTGGTCTTTCCTGTACCTGATTCTCCGTAGACGTTAGTGATTATCCCTTTTTCTAGGCCTCCTTTTAGGAGGTCGTCGAGTAGTTCGGATCCTGTTGATACTCTCTCTACTTCCACATTTAGTTATTACTTCACAATGCTTAAATCGGTGAAATCATTTACGAGAATTTTAAAGATTTAAAATAATCCTCGAGATTTACAGTTGGGAATCCTGCTTCATCTAAATCTGGAATTTCTTGAGTATATTCCTTTGGTAAATCTTCAACAGATTCAGATAACTGGTCTGAAATTCGATCTATTTCATCTACATAAGATTCTGGATGATCAAAATCAGAGTCCTTTTGCCATAACTCTTCCTCAACATCAGCTATCCCAAACCAAGATCTTACTTTATTGGATTGGTTGCTCCTTTTGATCATTACATCAAATAGATAGTCGGTTGTTTCTTGGACCACCACTGAGTCAGAAGGCAAACCATATTCATCAGCTTCTTCTAAAATATCTATACATTTAGAGGCTTCAGCCGTCAAATCAGCATAATGTGTGAATGACTCCAAAAAAGAGACGCCATCATCGCCTAAAGAATCATAGAGTCTCAAAACATCTCTCATTACTCCTCTTAATTCATCCGAATATTGAAAATTTTCCTCACCTGAAGGCGGAATCTTTGGTCCTTCAGTTCGGTCTGAACCTATCAACTCTGGAGACGTACTCATATCTTAACTATATTGCTTCAGACTTATTTATCTAATGAAAGACAGTTAGAAAATTTTTACTCACGTCAATAAAAAACCTTATAATACTTGCATCCCTTTACATTATTTAATATGAAAGAAAAACCCGCATCCCTCCTAAGCTACAGAACACACAGAAAGAAATTTGACTCAGTATACGAGAGAAACCAGTTCTACAGAGGCCTATTCGGCTACAAACAGACAGTGAAGAGAAACGGCAAGGAGTACAAATACGACAAAGACGGGTTAATGGATGAGGTTCCCAACGTCAGAATCGATGACTCAGTTTTCATAATTGTAAAAAGTCATACCGACAAAGTTGATGACTACTTTTCAGACTGGGGAGACAAGGTCTCCCACCACATATTCAAGGTGATAGTCGATGACAAATCGATTATCGAGAAGTTAAAAGAAGGTGAAACAGCATGACAGAGAACGATGTAAGACTACGAGTAGGAGAAGTACCTCCAAACGCACAGCAAGACGTCGGCCGCGGAATAATCCGCGTCGACTCAAAAATCATGGAACAACTAAGCATCCAAGAAGGCGATGCAATAACAGTAGAAGGCAACCGCCAAACAGTAGGAATCGCCGCAAGAAGCTATCCCGCCGATAAAGGCCTAGGAATCGCCCGGATGGACGGCTACATGCGCAAAAACGCAGGAACAAGCCTAGGAGAGCACGTCCAAGTAGAACAAGCAGAAGTAAAGGAAGCCAAAAAAATAACCTTAGCCCCAGCAGAAGAAGGAGTAATGATGCAAGTCTCAGACCCTAACATCTTCAAGAGAGGCTTAATCGGAAGACCATTAATGCAGGGAGACATAATTGTACCCGGCAACCAAGACAGGCCTAGAAGCTTCTTTGAAGACATGTTTGAAACCTCAGCCGACAACTTCTCATTTAGTTTCGGCGACACCAAGCTTTCAGTCGTAAAGACCAAGCCAAAAGGCCCTGTAAAAATCACAGAATCTACACAAATAGAAATGAAAGAAAGAGCAGTAAGCGAACCTCAACAAACAGTCAAAGTACCAGAAGTAACTTACGAAGACATCGGAGGCCTCGACAAAGAAGTACAAAAAGTCAGAGAAATGATCGAACTCCCATTAAAGCATCCCGAAGTCTTCCAGCAGCTAGGAATAGATGCCCCATCAGGAGTGCTTCTTCAAGGACCCCCGGGAACAGGTAAAACACTTCTGGCCAAAGCAGTAGCGAACGAAGCAGACGCAAACTTCCTCTCAATAGACGGCCCAGAAATCATGAGTAAATACTACGGAGAAAGCGAAAAACAGCTCCGAGAAAAATTCGAAGAAGCAAGAGAAGGAGAACCATCAATCATTTTCATTGATGAAATTGATGCGATCGCACCAAAAAGAGGAGACGCCGGAGGAGAAGTAGAAAGAAGAGTCGTCGCAACACTACTATCAGAAATGGACGGTCTAGAGTCACGTGAAAACGTGATCGTTATAGCAGCCACCAACAGGCCTGAAGCAATCGACTCTGCACTACGAAGAGGTGGTCGATTCGATCGAGAAATTGAAATCGGAGTGCCTAACAGCAAAGGCCGTAAAGAGGTCCTGCAGATCCATACTAGAAACATGCCTCTAGATGAAGACGTAGATCTAGAAGAAATGGCAGACCTGACACATGGATACGTAGGAGCAGACCTAGAGGCCTTATGTAAAGAAGCTGCAATGTCCACACTCAGAAATATTTTACCTGAGATCGACATGGATGAGGAAATACCAAGCGAGATACTGGAGAAACTGATCGTTGATCGAGACGCTATGATGGACGGACTTAGAAACGTAGAACCAAGCCAGATGAGAGAAGTCATGGTAGAAGTACCAAAAGTCTCCTGGGAAGACGTAGGAGGCCTAGACGATACAAAAGACCGTTTAAAGGAGATGGTAGAATGGCCTCAGAAATATCCTGAAAGATTCCAAAAAATGGGGATCGAAGTTCCAAAAGGAATAATGCTCTACGGAATGCCAGGAACAGGAAAAACACTCCTAGCTAAAGCTATAGCAAACGAAGCCAACGCTAACTTCATATCCATAAAAGGCCCAGAAGTTTTCTGTCTTTCAGGCGACACGCCGATAGTAACCGACTTCTGTGGTAGAAGAAATATAGAGGAGTTTTACGATAGAGCAAAAGAGGTAAGTACCAAGGTATACGAAGACAGCACGAAAACCGTGTACGAACCTGAAGAAGAAATCAAAACTAAAGGAATCGAAGACGGAGAAATAGTAAACTCTAAAGTAGAGAGGTTCTACAGTATCGAAGTACCGGAAAGCTTTGAGATAGGATTTGATGACAGGTCATCTATCCATGTCTCCAGTAATCAGCCATTTTACACCAAAGAGGGATGGAAGAAAGCGGAAGAAATTGGAAAAGGAGATAAAGTAGCAGCACCTTCACAGATTCAGGCGTTTAACCAAGACAGGTTAGAATGGGATCAATTAAATCAAGAGAACTTCCATATACAAAGAAAAGGAGAATTGAAACCTCTGAATGAAGCGGAGATAAAAGCTGAAAATCCGTTAACTTACGCTAGAAAATTAACTTCTGAGGAAAAGACCATCAATGTTCCATCCGAACTGAACGGTAGAATCTCTGAGTTACTTGGCTGGATTGCTGCAGAAGGAAATATTTCAGAAGATGAAGTAAGGATAGCATCACAAGATAAAGATAACAGAGAGAGGATTAGAAATCTTCTGACCGATATCTTTGAACAGGATAGAATCAACGAAAGAAATGACGGATTTGCCGTTTATTCCAAAGCATTCGTTGAACTGCTTCACCAAGGATTCGATCTGCCAAGAGAGAAGAAGACCGGAACCGTGTCTGTTCCAGGATTAATGTTCAAGGCGTCAGAAGAAAACTGGGACGGCTTCCTAAGAGGAGCTTACAGAGGAGACGGATACATCGGAGAAGAGAAAATAGAATACTGCTCCAAGAGCGAAGAACTGGTTGATGGTATAGCCACACTACTAAGATTCAAAGGATTCACACCAAAGAAATTCCAAGACGGAAAAGGCTACTTCCATGTCAACATAAGTGGCAGAGGAGAGATAACCCGGTTCAGATCAGAAGTGATGAACGAGGACATAGACATGGAGGAAGACAACCACAACAAGCAGAAACCTGCCCCAGAGATGAAAGATGAAGTGGAACAGCTCAGAGACAAACTCAGAATGACATACGGTAGAGACATCAAAGAAGGAGTGATTGCTCCAATAATCGAGAGAGATCAAGACTTCGGACAGAGAAGAGCGGAGAAAATCCTGAAAGCATTCAACCAAAGAATAGAAGAAGTAAGAAGCCTCAAGATCGAGGATTCAGTAGAAAGCCTTAAGAAAGCAAAAGAAGTCCTCAAAGTAACCTATCCAGAGCTCGAATTAGAACTAGGATACAACCCTAAACACCAGATCAAACAAAAAGAAGACTTTGGTGAGAAACACGAGGAAATCAGAAAATACCTAGAAACAGTTAAAGAGACCATCTTATCAGAAGAAAACCTAGAAACGCTGTTCAAGATGGAAACAGCAACGCAGAACCTAGTCTGGAAGGAAGTCATTTCAAAAACAGAAGAAGGACGTACCACGATGTACGATCTAGAAACAAGCACCGGCAGCCTCCTAGGAGGACAAACACCGCTAATGCTCCACAACTCAAAGTACGTAGGAGAGTCGGAAGAGGCAGTTAGAGAAATTTTCAAGAAAGCTAGACAGGTAGCACCTTGCATTCTGTTCATAGACGAAATAGACGCTATCGCACCTAGAAGAGGAGGAAGATCATCAGATTCAGGAGTAGGAGATCGTGTAGTAAACCAGCTCTTGACAGAGCTCGATGGAATAGAATCGTTAGAAGGAGTAACAGTTATAGCAGCTACTAACAGACCTGACATGATTGATCCAGCAATCACGAGGCCTGGAAGAATTGATAGAAGCGTAGAAGTTGAAGTACCAAGCGTAAAAGCTAGAAGAAAGATCTTAGAAGTGCACACAAGAGATATGCCTCTTGCTGACGACGTCAACCTTGACACTCTAGCTGAGAAGACTGAGCATTTTGTGGGAAGCGATATTGAGTCGCTTTGTAGAGAGGCGGCAATGATTTCGTTGCGAGATGACCCAGAAGATGAGGAAGTTTCCATGGATGAATTCGAGAGAGCATTGAGCGAGGTTAATCCGACAGCTAATGAAGACAATAGAAAGTTATACGATCAGATGACTCGGAAAATGAAGGACCTCGAACAGGACGAAAAAACGCCCGATTACTTCGGGTAACCCCTTCCTCACCCTCTGATTTATAACAAATCAAAGGAAAAGTGGAACTATGAGTAAAGAGATTGATCTATCAGAGACAGTAAGAGAGATAAAGGAACAAGTTAGAGAATCTGAAAACGTCGATCTCGAAGAAATCCTAGAAGAAGAAAAGGAAGGTAAGGACCGGAAGACCCTGAAGGAGTTCCTACAGAAAGAAATTGAGGACAGGCCTGAACAAACGGAATCTGAAGAGAAAGAGGAAAAAGAACCATTGAAAAGACAGAATAATAGCTCTCAGGGAGTTAATTTGAGTGTAAAACAGTTTGCAGGCCTAAGTTTCTCAGCAGGATTCCTTTTAGGAGTCGCATTGACACTTTCAGTAGTTGTGTTAGGAGGATATACTTTTTCAGATTCTGAAGTTGAACCAGAAGACAACTGGGCTGACTCAGTTACTCTAGAAGACAGGCCTTTTTTGGGAGATGAAGATGCTCCTGTCACTATTGTCAGTTACGAAGACTTTTTCTGTCCATTTTGTGCAGCCTATAACAACCCTGACGTAGCTCAAGAAGTTGGCGCAAACACAGCATTTCAGGAAATTAAGGAGAATTATATTGATACAGGAGAGGTAAAATACTACTACGCAAACCTTCCGGTAGTAGGCGGAGATAGACCTGCAGTAGCATCAGAATGTATAGCAAGCCAAAGTAACGAAGCTTTCTGGGACTTCCATGAATGGCATTTTGAAAACTTTAATCATCTTAGAGAGCTTTACCAAGAGAACCCTGAAGAGTATGATTCAGAGCTGTTCAGCTTTGCTGAAGATTCAAACATAAATCAAAGTGAATTTGAGCGGTGCTACAATAACCAAGAAACCAGTCAGTTAGTTCAGCAACTGGCACAGGAAGGTCAAAATCTTGGAGCATCAGCAACACCAACAGTATTCATAGAAGGGGAAATGATTGAAGGAGCCCAGCCTTACTCATCTTACGAAACAGTCATTAATGACAAACTTCAGCAGCAATGATTTTCCAAAAAGAGAATATCTCCAACATTTACGAGAAAATAAGCAGGCCTAAGACAGGGCTAATACTGTTATTATTCTCTATTTTGAGCTATAGTCTACTGGCTTTATTGTCAAATTATAGCTTGATAAGCTCTTACCTTTTCTCGCTTAATTTTTCGGTTTTAACGTCATTAATTCCTTCATTAATACTAGGTTATCCCTCAGCAGTAGAGCCAATAATACTTTTCACCACTGCAGCAACAGCTGTATTGATAGGCCTGAATCTATCTCTTTTGACAGAGGTATTAACTGCTGAAGGTGCGACAGGAGGATTAACAGGGACTTTTGCGAGTTTAACTGTTTCAGGGTGCGCTGCATGCACTACAGGAGTTGTAACTTTAGCTGGAGCTAGTATAGGCCTAGGATTTCTGCCTTACAATGGTCTAGAAATCAATTTTTTGGGAATAGCTCTTTTAGGTTATACAGGCCTCTACATTTCAAAGAAGGATAGACAAAAAATGTGTAAAATTTAAGGCTTTGTTGTAATTATGTTCTCTCCGTCGTCTACTCCTACTAGTACTGTATGTTCTGCTTGAGCAACCATACCGCCTTCAACTTCTTTCAATATAGGATAGTGTTTGACTGCTCCTGCGTTACACAGCTTTTTCAACGCCATCTTATCTCTCGCATCCATATCTAGCCACCGGGAACTAAATGGAAGACCTCTATAATCCTTAATCTTCTTCAAAAGCTTTCTCTCTGTTCTGCCTCTAACTTTCCCTCCTTTATGGATATAGATATTTCCTTTTTTCCCATTCTTTATTTTTCCAGACCCATCTGTTATGAAGGGTTCTATTGCGACTGCATCTCCTTTCTCAATAACGTGTGTATTAGCTGTTGAAATATTAGGTATTGAGACCCCTGCATGCTGTTCATAATGATCAATGTAATGACCTGTCAAGTTTCTGACAACACTGTATTTTTCCGGGACGCTGTTCTGAACCTTAGTCCCTAGCTCTCCAATCGTTACACCCGGTTCAATAAAATCTAGAGCTTCTTGTAAAGCATCTTCTGCCGCATCAATCAAATCCTGATTTTCTCCAGAAGGATTAACTGTCAATGCCGAATCCGCGATATAACCATCTTTATGAGCTCCTATATCTATTTTTACAACATCTGAGGCCTTCAATTCTCGCGCTTCATTTGGTGCAGCAGAATAATGCGCTGCTTCATCATTAATCGATAAGTTAACAGGGAAAGCAGGTTCTAAACCTTCATCTCTAATCAATCCTTCAACTTCTTCCGCAATAACCTTAAGATTAGCTCCA
>LFFM01000764.1_pt1 | contig 22622 bp, 35 predicted proteins | sample 643131 | NCBI WGS metagenome assembly LFFM01 (sample SAMN03777445, study PRJNA286221) | soda lake metagenome | biome: soda lake; feature: Kulunda steppe; material: water; isolation source: sample Tc-Br brine of Tanatar trona crystallizer | place: Russia: Kulunda steppe | collected 2011-07
ACATATACATCTACATCAGAAAGAAAGTTCCGTTTAGATAATATCTCTGAAGCAGATTTTGATATTGCTCCAAGTGCAGCAATTATTATTCCAATTATCGAATTCACTGTTTTATAATTTATTTGTTATGTCTTAAAATTTACTACGAACGAATATAAAATATTATAATTTAAGCTAAAGATATACTAATCAAAATTATTCCTGAAACCATTACAACAGTCGCAATAATTCGTTGAATAGTATAAGGTTCATCAAATTTATATGACCCATAAGCAACACTTAATAATATACCACATCGTTTAACGGCAATAACATATACAACAAGAGTATAAGTTAAAGCAATCATTTGTAATAATGATGCAAGACCCGATAAGGCACCAACTGCAGAAACCCATTTAATATCTTTTTTAATTTTTGGTAATGTTTCATATCCGTTTTTATAGAACATAATTGGTGTTAAAATAGTCGCAATACCAACATGTAATGCTAATGTATACATAATCGGTGATGAAGCTTCAACGGCAAGTTTATCTACCGGAGCAGAAATACTATATAATACCACTACAGTTAATATATATTTTGCACCCGGATTACTAAATAATGATTTAAATGGTTGTAATATATGAGATGCACTTGCTTTATCTGCTTCTAATAAATAAACACCTGCTGTTGCAATCATAACGCCAATTAGCCCTGTTAAAGACGGAACTTCATTTACAATTAAAGGTGTCGTTATTAATAATAGCAAGGGAGATAATCCACTGATGGGAGATATTATGGATATATCTGCTGCATTTAATGCTTTCATATATAATATCGTTGCAGATACACCAATAGGAACATTAATCAATAATGCATGATAAAATGTATTCTCAATTTCTGGTATACCTCCACTTAATATTAAAGCTATTAGTAAAAATGGTATTGCAAAAAATCGTAATGCCCAAGAATTTACATACACATCTACATCATCAAGAAAATTTCTTTTAGATAGTATCTCAGAAAACGATTTTGAAAATGCCCCCAATGCTGCGATTAGAACGCCAATTAAAGAACTCACTATTATTTATATAATAATGACCAGCCTTAATAATTTCCCATTATACAATGAAATTATAATCAAAAATAACATAAACTATATATGTATATAAGTAGTACGTTTTAACATGGTTACTTGTGAAGAAGAATTATCAGATTTGGATAAAGACCTTATTTTTGAATACACAGGAGAAATAAATATTGAAAAACTTTCAGATGAAAATGACGATGCATACCTTAAAATAACGGAAAGCGATACCGTAAATTTGAATAATATATTAAAAACAGTTCAAAATGATTTAAAAGAATATTCAGATGAATCGGAATATACATATATATCAAAAATAGAAAATAATCAATTATTCGTTAAAATATTGGATGAAGATATTGATGATGAAGAAACAGATTGGATTGTTGTATAATACTACAAAAAATATTTTTACAAATCTAGATATAACCAAGAAGAACGAGATTGTGGAATGTCGCATATCCGAACACCATAGTCCCCATTAGATATAGGACACTCAGGAACATCAAGAACCACTTCCTATCGAACAAATAAAACGGCGATGCGATAGCCGTAATTGCCCCGATAGAAATGAACTTGGATGCGATTAGACCCATAAATCCGTAATTAATCCATAGGAAGTCTACGAATTCGGTCTGTTCTGCGAACCCTGAAGTGAGTCCAACATATGTTGTAAACACGTCCGTCAAAGACGTAATTACAAACAACGTTAGGCACGCATAGGCAACGACTTTGATGGAACCAGATTCCAAGGTCAGATTATTCACACCAAACAACGTGTTGTTCTCGCTCATATATACAAATAGAACACATTTACTATTAAAGCTTATGATTTGTATACGCGGTTATAAAAATAATAACATTTATACTGCTCAAAAACGATTTTGTAAATATGAGTTTATCTAATGAAATTATATTATGCTATGAATCTATGAATAGGTATAAATTGAAACGGGGGAAGAAAAAATCTACAGAAGTAATTGAATTATATGATTTAGAGAACAAAGAAACATGGGAACGCTTTGATTACTTTGAAATTGGAAATATGACAGAGGGCGAGATTATTGACAAATCAAAAGAATTAATAGGTGTATGGAAAGGCGAACATAATATTCATCATAAAACTATACTTAATTAATTTGTACATAAATTACTTATAATATAAAATATAATTATAACGTATGGGATTATATGATATTGTGTTACTGGATGATAATATAGAATTACCAGATTTTCCAGCTAATGAACAAGATTTTGAATGGCAGAGTAAAACTGTGTATAGTCAACCATGTATGAATACATATAAAATAACAAATAATGGAGATTTATTACGTAAAAATGAAATTTACAGACCAATGACAGATAAAGAAGTTAAAGAACGAGCCAATAAAGCCGGATACGATTCATGGGAATCGTGGGAAGATGATGAATCTGCATTTGGACCCTTAGAATCATGGAAAAGAAAAGTTGATGAAGTTAAATGGATAAATCATAATCAACACGGTTCATTTGAAATACATACCTCCACAGATGGAATTGGTGAAAATAATCATACTTATTGGTCATATGAAATTCGATTTACAGATGGAAAGTTAGATGAAATTTTATTTTTAAAAAGTAGTTAAATAATTACCTTTAAAAATTATAGATATATCTAATTATAAATTAATAAACGTAAAAATTATAATAATTTTCTCTAAGAAGTTTTTATTCTGTCTGAACTTGTTGCAGGTCGTCTTCCGTAAGAGATTCACCAGATTGGAATCGTTCAACAAGACTATCACTTACTTCATCATTCACATCCGTATTTTCATCTTCAGATGACGATTGATTTTCATCCTCTTTATCTGGCATTTCATCAATCTGATTCTGAACAGTTAGAACACGTTCATGATGCGTATCAGCTTCTTCTTGTGCAGCAATAAAGGCAGCATGTGCTTCATCTGCTTCTTCCCGAAGTTCTTCTGCTTCACGGAATAATGTAACCATCTTTTTATGGTTTTCTTGAGCTTTTTCAGCAACATCTAGCATACTTTCGTGATGCTCTGTTGCTTCTTCTCGAATTTCCGCTAATTCTTCCTTCATCTCATCTACTTTCTGAGCCTGTTCATGTAGTTCAACCTTCTCTTGAAGTTCTTCACGCTTATCTTCAATTTTACTTACCAATTCTCGTTCATCTTCTTCATCAAGAACTTCTGTCTGTTGACGCATATTAAGGTCTTCGATTTCAGATTCGAGAGATTCAATCTGAGATTTATCAACATTTGTAGAATTAAGTTCTTCAATCTTATTCTTCAGCGAACTTGCACGCTCGTTCAATTCATCGCGCTCTTGCTTATGATATTGAACATCTTCATTTAATTCATCACGTTCGGATTTACATTCCTTGGCTTCATTAGTAATTTCTTTTACTTCACTATTCAATTCATTACGATTGGATGCCCATTCAGAAGCTAGTTGATTCAAATCTGTACGCCGTTGGCGTAGTTTTTGAACAACATTAATAAGTTTACCTTTGCTTTCGTTTTCTAAATCCAAATGGTCAATCGATACGTTTTCGTCTTCATCAATAATTTTACTATTCATAATTATTCAGTTTCTATAACTTACTACAATAGTGTATACCTAAACACTATTTTGTTTCAGTCTATCATATAATTAGACTATTGGTACTTAAATTTTACGAATTTGTATTATACACTATCGGAAATTTATTATACGTATGTACGTATACATTATATATGAATCTTAATGAAGCGGTGTTAGAAGTGCGAAAAAATTATTGTGAACCTTGTAGAGGACAATTTACAATGGATGAATTAGATAACGGTTCAAAGTGTGAAATCTGTAAACAATGTGAAGAATTAGGTCAAACGGTAGCAAATTTACAAGACTAATATTTTTAATATATTTTTAATTATGGTTACTATACGCTTATACATTTTATTATTTTACACGTATTAAATCATAACATATATTAGTGTCTGGTCTAATACCAATATACGATGTATAATAACAACGAAAATCAACAAGCATATGACCGTGGTGTAAGTGTTTTCTCACCTGAAGGTCGATTGTACCAAGTTGAATACGCTCGTGAAGCCGTAAAACGTGGCGCACCGGGTGTAGGGATTCGAACGGAAGATAGTGTTGTATTGGCGTCTAAATCAGGAGAACGCTCCTCTCTAGTCGTTACAGAAAGTATTGAAAAAGTTCACAAAATTGAAAATGATATTGGTTCTGTAAGTGCTGGTTATACACCAGATGGCCGCCGTCTTGTAGACCAACTCCGATTGATTACACAGAAAGACCAAATTCGATACGGTGATTTGGCTCCTGTAAATGTTGTTTCACAAAAGATTGCCGACCATCTACAAGAATCTACGCAAGTTGGAGGTCGTCGCCCATATGGTGCAAGTCTAATTATCGCAGGTGTTGATGAAACCGGACCTCGTGTCTTTGAAGTGGAACCCGGTGGGACCCCAACAGAATATCATGCTGTTGCTGAAGGTCAAAACCGGAGAAAGATTATGGAATATTTCGAAAAAGAATATGATAGTGAATTATCTACGGAAGAAGCTATTCAACTTGCTGCAGATGCATTGAATACATTTTCTGAAGGTGGTATTAATAAGACTACACTAGACGTTGCAGTTATTTCAGAAGATGAATCATTTAATCAACTATCTACAGATGAAGTTGCAGAATATTGTGAGGAGGAATAAAATATGAGAGATACTAACCTAAATCCATACGAGTCTGAAGTTGCATTGGAGAATAATCAAGATAAAACAAGTTATGAGGAAGATGAAACGGTAGCTAAAACCGGGACAACGACAATTGGTATGACCACAACAGATGGGGTCGTTATTGGTACGGATAGGCGGGCAAGTTTAGGTGGTAAATTCGTATCCAATAAGAATATTGTAAAGGTAGAACAAATTCAACCTCAAACGGGGATGACCCTTGTTGGAAGTGTCGGTGGTGCGCAAGACTTTATTGCACAAATGCGGGCTGAAACATCTTTATATGAAGCACGTCGTCGGGAAGAAATGAGTGTTGAATCTGTTGCAAATGTTGCGAGTGGTCTTGCTCGTAGAGGACCATTTCGAGCAATTAACCCAATTATTGGTGGTGTAGATAAAACTGGTAGTCATGTATTTACGATTGACCCTGCAGGAGGTTGTATTGAAGATGATTATGCCGTCACAGGAAGTGGCATGATGGTTGCACATGGTAAACTTGAAGATGAGTATTATGATGAAATCACGAATGAAGAAGCTCGATTATTAATTGGTCAAGCTATTTTTGCTTCTTCAGAACGAGATACAGGTAGTGGTAACGGACTTGCACTATGTACGATTACAGAAGATGACTTAAATATCGAAACGTATAACGATTATAGTGTTTTAGAAGAATTATAAATATTAAATAGATACTTTTATTAGTATCGAACTAAAATAATGGTGTAATGACTTCTTTACATAATGAATTGCAAAATCAAGTTAATTCTCTTATTGATGAAGATATAAATGATTCATCTGAAAAATATCAAAAATTAAAAGATATTTTGCAATGGGATAAATATGTAAATAAAAGTAATGATTTAAACCCTGAAAAATCCAAATTATACAATCCTGCTATTGAATTTTATATCGAAAACATTGGTTGGAATGATTCAGGGTGGAAATCATTCTCCAATATCGACATTCCTATTATCTATCCAGAATATATACCCTCTGATGAAGTTATTACATACTTATGTAAACAAAAAGAAATTTTAGAAATTGGTGCTGGCTCTGGATATTGGTCGCATATTATTAATGAAAATGGGGGTAATTCTAAACCTACAGATTTATACCCGCAACATGAAAAATATGATGAAAATATTGATTCATATCCTGTCACATTATGTGCAAGAGAAGATTATCCTGAATTTATTTGGTCATTTGTAGATAAAAATGACCATTCAATTGTTTCTGATTATCCTGATAAAGATATTTTATTATGCCATCCAGAAGGTCTTACATGGACTGAAGAATTATTGAAATTAATGCGCACCGGTCAAAAACTGATATTAATCGCAGATTGGTATCCAAGCGCAAATGCAACACCATTTTTCTTTAAAGAATTAATCGATAACTGGACGTTAGAAAAACAATTACCTGTGTACTCGGTCGAATCAAATCATGCACAAATGTATGAATTCGTAAAAAATAAATGATTTTTATATTTGAATTTAATAATTAAAGTTATTATTTGTTGCATCAATGTAAAATATAATGTCTAATGAGATTCGAAATCAGCGTAAAGTATTCACATGGCGTAATGGTCCATGGATATGTTTGCGTTCAAATGGCATTATATATTATTCTGAAAAAATAAAAAATCAATTATTTGCATCTGATGAAATTAATTATGTAAAGTATGAAATAACATCATCTCAACTTAAAATTATCCCATGTAATGATAAAAATGATGATAATATAAAATATTATAAATTAACTTATATTAATAATGGAGCAAGAAGTTTTATCAAACGAACCTTAAATAAAAATGATTTTAAACTACCTGCAAAATCATTAAGATTATTTGCAGATATATCTGAATCAGCTATCCTCGTTGATTTAAATGAACTAAAATCATAACCTATATATTACTTCCTCACATATGTTTTCGTATGACACTTTGGGCTAGAACGTATGAATTTCAGACTCTGTTCGGTGAAAATTGGTCTGTAGAATTGAACGAATATGACGCCAATGTAGAATATAATATTGTAGCAAATAATAATTTTTCTATTGATATACAATCCTATGAATTAAATAAATACCTAGAATTTTTAAAAGGTGTGGGTGCAGATGAAGTTGAATTTTACTATGAAGATGGTACAGTCGGATTTAAACTCATAATCCCAAAAAGTCATCTCCCTGAAGATTATTCAAAAACAATCGAAGATATAAATTAAATACTATCGTAAGGTGTCCCTCCCGGTTCAAATATATTAACTTCAGGTATATTTTCTTTTAAACCATATGTTTGTTTAACATTATTATTATCATAATTTTTATCACAGTATTGGTCCAGAGTTACATCTATTAATACAGTATATGAACTATAATTTTTAGATAAACAATTTGATTTTAATTTAATAACGTAATGTCTTATTTTTAAAGGATATCCAACATAAACTTCTTTTATTTCTATTTGCTTATCTGTTAAATCATATTTATTTTTTAATTTATCTCTTAATAGTTTAGACGCTTCAAAACAATAACCTAACGGCTCCGGTATTTCATTTCTAACTTGTTTTCCCAAATCAATAATTGTTTTTTCTTGAATAGAACACATACATATTACATTTTAGAACTAATGCTTATATTTTCCGATTTACATAACGACAAATAAATCCGAATAATTTAAAACTATGGAATATAAATTAGTTGTATGGATGATAATAAACGTTATTTTTTAATTATTATTAGTTCATATATATTATTTTATCTGTTGGTCTATATTATTAATAAAAATTCATTACTATATTTACTTTCAGGACGTATTTTTGGTCAACAACTATATCTTATTCCATCAATACCAGTTATATGTTTATTAGTCTATTATGATATTAAATTTGATTCATCACACATAAACTACATTATTATTAGTAGTCTATTATTATTATATTGTGCAATTGAATTTTTATTTGGTTTGATTTTTGTGAATATATCCACAGTAATTATGACATTTATTTACAGTTCAAATCTATTTATTTCTGGAATTATATTATTTATATATCACTATATTAAAAACAATTAATATATATGTCATAAGCACATTAATATAAACATGCCCTTTAATCGTAGACAATTTTTATCTGGTTTCGCTGCATCTACTGCTTCTATTTATACAACATCCAAAATATTTTCATTTAATGATAATAATATACTTGATATAGATAATGAATCTATACGTGTAATTGGTCATAGAGGATGTTCAGCTACAAAAAAAGATAATAGTATTGAAGGTATTAATTGTGCGATAAATTCAAATGCCGATGGTGTGGAATTAGATATACAAATAACAAAAGATAACTATTTAATATTAAGTCACGAAAATTATTTATTTAATAGTTCAGGAAATATTTTAAGAATAGATAATAATAATTTAAATGAAATTATTGAATTTTCAGAAGAAGAAATTGTACTATTAAATGATGCTCTAGATATTATATCTAGTGAGAATAATTTTGAATTCTTCGTAGGATTAAAACAACCTGATACTTTAGAAGAAATAATTAGTAGAATTGAATCATATAATCTATTAGATAACACGACCGTTCAAGGTTGGCAAGTACAAGATTTTGAACCATTTTTAGACAATAATAATATTGATAAAGTATTAGTTAGCTCTTTTCCATCACAATCATTAATAGACGAAGCCGTAAATAATAATATAGATTCTGTTATGTATCACTACACATCACAAGGTAATAAATATTACAATAATTATGCACGCTCAAATGGATTAAAGAGTGGATATTGGGTAATAAATGATAGTAAGTCTGATATTCATAGAGGATTAAATACAAACCCTGATTTTATACTTACAAATCGACCCAGATATACCGTTGAATTAATAAATAATATTTAAATTACATTTTACTCATATATCTGATAACCATATAATTCATTACCTAATTCCGAAGTTATATTAAATTTAACTTCATCACCATCATCCACCCAACCTACGTCCCCATCATCTTCAAATGTTCCATTTCCGATTTGACTCAATAATATTTCACCATCTTCACTAACAAATTCTAATTCCGTAGGTATATTTGTTAACGTATATTGTGTTTCACCAGCAAAATTAATTTCAGGATATTCATCACCTAAATCATTATTTGGTAATATAACATCCACATAATCTTCATGTATATATTCTATCTCATATGACTCTGTTCCTTCAAATACTATCTCTACTTCTGGATTAATTTGGATTTCTCGTGTAGATTCGGCCCCTTCATCAGACATAACCGTAACGGAAGCAGCATATTCTTTAAGTTCATCATACGTATGATTTATAGTCGGATTTGTCGTTTCAATTGGGTCTTCACCTCTGAAATTCCAAATATATGTTATATTTGTAAGTTCTTCATCTATCTCACTTTCACTTGCATTAAATTTATATTCAAATCCATCACTTTCTTCAATATTTAGTTCTGCAATTATATCAGACATAACACTTATATGAATATCTTCAGAATGTATATTACCAGCATCATCTTCAGCTTCTAATGAAACAGTATAATTTCCACCATTTCTAAATGTATGTTCTACATTTTCTCCCTCTTTAATATTACCATCATCGAAATCCCATGTATATGAAATAATATCCTTATCTGATTCCGATATAGAATTACTACCTGTAAATTGTATTTCTTCACCTGCAAATGATTGTATAGTTGGTACAGATGTAAGCGAATCTGAATAACTATCTACATCAATAGTAAAATTATCTGATTTAGAAAGCTCAAATTCATTTGTAACTTGTAATTCAACATTATACGTTCCCTCATCAAAATCACGAGTGATAGATTCGCCTTCTAAAGTAATACCGTCATCAAATTCCCACTCATATTTATACTCATTTGAACTATCAGATATATAATCTGTAGCAGAAATTGTTAATTGTTCATTTTCTACTATATCATAATTATCAATAGTAAACTCATCTATCTCTTTTGTTTGTGCATCGAGTGAATCCAAAACAATTATTTCATCCGAATCTTCAATATACAATTCTACATATTCTACATAGGAAGAATCTCTATCTCTTATAGATATATACTTATTATCTCCTGCTCCGTTAAGTACGACAGATTCATTCACTTCGAAACTATCATTGTATTTTATATTCATATTTAATTCTTTAGATAATTTATCCCCTTCTTCTTGATAAATAACAATTCCGTCTCCAACATAATTCATATCATATTCTACCTCAGATAAATTATCATCATCCATATTAATAACAAAAAATCCGAGTACAGAAGTTACACTTAATAATATAATTAATAATACCACACTTAAAACGAATTTCAATCTGTCATAATTACGTAAATCGTCTAACATGTATTTATTATTATACTTCCAATCATTAAGGTGTATCGAAAATATGATATTAAAAGTAGAAATAAATATAACCCTGTTAAACTTACTTTATCATATGGAAAATAATTTATTTCCTGAAGATATAAATAATCCGTTTAATTCTGATAAACAAGGCCAAGCTACGCACTTGAGTACGTGGGATATGAAAGAAAAAAATAATACATTTATCTGGAGAAAGAAATCATACGTTATTGAATCATATTATGAATATGAAACCAATTTAATCGCTATAAAACTTTATTATAATAATAAACAAATTACAGAAATGAATAAACCTCTTTATTCTCAACAACCTACCGTTGAAAATATAACTAGAGAAACACAACAAGAAATCACAAAATATCTTAATTCGTGGTAAAATTATTCATCAGATTTAACTCTGAACAATTCTATACCTAATACAACTACACCTGCTAATAATGATACTATTGGTCCGACCAATGTACTTATATTAGTTCGACAAGTATTAAATCCATTATCAGGCGAATATAATAATGTCATTCCTTCCAACCCCAATGGAACTAAAACATCACCATATTCATCCTGTGCTATTTCCGTACAAGTTGAAAATGGTAATTCCGTCCAAGATTGTGTAACTAAGTAAAAATAAATCACAAATATACCTATTAAGACAACTGATAATCCTAAAATATACTTATTTAAATCTTCGAAACTATTTACATGTATTTTTTTCATATAACTTATATTATATTATCAACGTAATTAAAGTTATCCCATTTTGACCATTAAAAGATAAATAATATAATGATATAAAATAAATTTATTCTATGTCTAATAAAATAAAAATACTACTCGTATTCCTTTTTACTTTAATTGCACCCGTTCTATTTATTCATATGCAGTATCCAATATTATTTGAATTAATAAAATTTCAAGAATTAGAAATGATTCTAAAAGGATTATGGTCATATGAAAGTTATATGACATATCATTTTTATCATGGTGGTGGAGCTTATATCGATATTAATGAAACAACAATAAACGAAACACATTCTAATATACAAATAAATATTAATGAATTAGATAATATAAATGATATTTATGTTCTAGAATCAAATAGTGTTCGTCATACAACAAACGAAAATAACTCAATTTATATAAATAATACACGAAAATCTCAAAATATAAATATTATCGGTGACGATAAATATAATGACTATACAATCGGAACATATCAAACCGGTGAAAAAACAATAAATATTAATTCGATTTCAGAATACCCTATAAATAAACTTTCTACAACAGCATATATGAACAAAGAGTCAAGTAACAATAATACAATGAATGTTAATATAGGATGGAGAGATTTAGAGGGTGAAAATATAGGTCGTAATGTACCATCAAAAGTTAATGGTGTACAGTTCGATGAAACATATATAGATAAATTAGAATATCACGTATCAAATGGTGACAAATATACAATACAAGAAATAGGTGAGAATAAAAATATATCTATTGATAAAAAAGAAAATATAGCATTAGTTTACGTAAATAAAGATGGAGATAGACGTATACAAGAATGTATGAAAAATTGTCTGTAATTCAAAACATTTTTAAAATATAGATGCGTTTAATCATATATGGAATATTGGGATATTCACGATGCAGAATTACAAGAGTTATTTAACGTTGAAGAACTAGAACACGCACTAGAAAATAAAAGTTTTAATTTGAAAGAACGTACAATTTTAAAATGAATGATGAAGACTTCTCTAACTCTGATTGGGCTGTTGCTTCAAGAGCATCTGGTTGGAATGATTCAGATGCTTACGACGGCCTACAGGCTGAAATACTAATATATAATAGAGCTTTAACAAATATCGAACTTGACGACATAATTTCATATGCACAATTGAAATACGGAACACCAGCATAATATAATCCGTACATTAATATATTAAAATAATATTATATATTTAATTATGAATTAATTTTTGAATTTCTTCTTCAGATATTGATTCTGGTGCACCTTTGGTCTGTACTGATAATGAACCATGTGCATTAGCTACTTTAAGTGAATCCCCTAATGTTTCATTATTAATCCATGCAGAAATAAGACCAGCCATAAATGAATCTCCTGCTCCAACTGTATCTACAACATCATCTACATAATATCCTTTATGCTGTGCTACGCCCTCAATTGAATAATATTTACATCCTTCTTTACCATGCGTAATTACAATATCTACATTATTTTCTTGAACTACATTTCTGACATCACCATAACGTTCACGAAATGTTTCATATTCTTGTTCATTCATCTGTATAAGGTCAGATTTATCAATTACGCCTTCAAAAGATTCCTCAAAATAACCTTGTGTTGGATTAAAACTTAATGTTTTATTTTCTTCTTTAGCTCTTAATGCAAATTTCTCTGCCATCGTTTTTTCAAATGATGTAATATGAACATGGTCTATATCATCCCAAATATCTTGATGAACGTCTGTATCTGAAAAATCCATTAATTCTTTACCTTCATTCATATATTGAGGGTTCTTATCTTCTGTAATAATTGCTCTAATATATGTAGTTCCACCATTTTCTTTTCTATCTAATGCAAGTTCAATATCATTTTCGTGTAACGAATCAATAACTTCATCCCCTACATCATCAGTTCCAACCGAACCAGCTAAATACACATTCCCTACGTTATCATTATTTGAAAGAATCATTGCTGTATTTGTTGCACCACCACCTGCAGAAATAACAGAATCTACCGTAACAGAACGTTCTTCTTTAAGTTCATCTTCTAAATATAGTAACTCATCTAAATTTATGTTTCCTACACACAGTATATTTTTATTAGTCATCTATATACAACTATATATTCTATTGATATAAAAATAACTATTCTATTTTCTTTTCAGCTTTTGAAAAGTATTCATTTAAATCAACACCTTCATCTCGTAGATATAATGTCATACCTTTGAGGTAAATCTCTGCAACACTTTTCCACGAATCTATACTTTCTTGTTTTTCTTGTAACTCTTTAACTAATTCTTCATCTGCACCAATATCATTATCACCATTCTCAATCTTATCTAAAATATCATCATATTTTTTAGATTCATTCTTTTGTTGTTTGCTTACTGTTTTATTAAGTAACTTTACTGTTTTAGATAACCGATTAACTTCTTGTTCTAATTGTGCAATTCTTTCTTCATCTACAGAACTATAATTAGTATTGTTTTCGTTATTATCATTATTGCTTGTAGGCTTATCATTCACTTGTTCTACAATTACATTTAACTGATTTTTCATTCCTTCAATTTCTTGATAAAATGAATCTAATTGGTCTCGCGTAAGTTCTAATGTTTCTTCTTCATCATTAATTTCTTTTCCAAGAACTTTCGGGCCTGCTTCACCACTACGAATTGCTTGCATACCTTCTTCTGTTATCCGAGCAATTTTCGGTGGTGTTCTTTCACCAGCACCAGAAGAAGCTCTATCAATTTCAATCCAATCTAAGTTATCTAATTTTTTATACCTATGATTTATTTGTCCTCTTGACATACCAGTTTCAGAACGTATGGTTGTTGTATCTGCATCCCCACCATACTCCAATAGGACCTTCATAAATTCCTGAGATAATTCATCTACGCTCATATAAATACACTTTTATATAAAGGGTTATATATTTATCTATAATTTACCCGTTTTAACCGTGTGAAAATCATATCAAACCATATGTCAAACGGTCTGAAGGTATCATATGTCAAACGGTCTGAATGTATTTTATATACTAATACATACAATAATCCACGTATTAAAACATGTTATTCTTATGAAAATATTAAATTAAACTATTAAGTAAGTATTATACCTGATAAATAACATCACAATATATTATTTTTGTTACTTACATATTGCACACATGACAAAATAATTATTAATCTATACTACTAAACTATTCACACAAAGTAATAAAATATATGTTGATGAAATTATATTTTCAAATAATATTATAAATCCAATTAAATTATTCTGAGAAAATTATTTCATTCCGAATATAATTATTTTTTAATTATCATATAAATAAAACAAATCCAAATTTCATATTAATGATATATTTTCCCGTTCAAAAATGTAACAGATTGAGAATAAAAATTGATAAATATATTTACCTAACAATCATAGTAATTATTATTTTTCGATAAAAAATTAATTCGTTGAAATTGTTCGATTAGACCCCCATTTGACCTCCAAACGGTTAACCGTGTGTACCATATTACTACCGTTTGGTGGTACACCGTGTGTAAACCGTTTGAAATGGTTTTAAACCCCTATCGACATTACCGCATGGAATACCCCTTATTTCACAAAAGGCAGACACCGTCCATAAACGATAATTAACCCAAGACAAGTACTACATCCATTAACCCAATCCAAGCTATTCACGACCACCTACAAACCCCCATGACGCCTCATTCCCACACTCAAATACTAATGCTTAAATATCCCATTTCATCTCCTATAATATACATCTTACATAAAAATTATACATAAATTTCTCTCACCTATTATTACTATTATATGTTGACCCCCGTCAACAACTACATTATATATTACCTGTTTATTTTATATCTTGATTACCGGGCTATACTTAGAACCTGACTTTTTGTGTGGAAAATACCGCATAACCCAAACCCCACTTTCATATGCTTATCCCAAACCCATATGACGACGACATGTCCAACCCTCAATTTCTACTATAAACCCAAACCCTGCTTTATACTTATTTTATCCCCCAAACCATGCATTATGATTATCCTGACTTTCAATGTACTAAAACATGACTTATTTACTCCATAAATTTACGAAAGACCAAATACTACCCTGAAAAAGCCCCGAAGCTCCTTGGAGCGAGGGGCTGTTGTCCATTGTCGCTAGTCGGCAGATTGCCGCCCCCGCGAAATAACCCCCTTGTCGGTGGATTTCGTCCATTGTCGGAAATATGTATATATCAATCTCTATATGTATAATAAATATAAATATAATATACTGTATAATAAATATAATCGATGTGCAGAGTAGTTTCAAAAGGTTTAATTATACATAGGTCTTAGTTACTTGTATACATGAACGGTACAATTTCTCCCATCGGACCAAGTGTTGAACCATCTGAGCCGGAGAAAGAAATGAGACTCATTGAAACTATTATTAAATCAATTCCTAACCCTGAAGTTCCCAAAATCATTAGGATTGATTCCGCGCATGATTATCTTGCATCCGCTGGATTCACTGTCGATGAAGATGGATTTATCATTGATGATGAAACAGAAGACTATGTTGAACCATATGCATTTAGTAGGGATGAATTCAGAAAAACTACAGAGGTAGCAGATAATATATTTGATGAATATTTCGTTCCATTAAGTGAAACTCCTGTCGTGAAAAATACGGATAAAATTCATCTGACAGATTTGCATACGATTCACACATTCAATGGGAGTATTCATCCTGTAAAAGATGATTTATTTAATCTGTCTAAAATGGCACGAAGTACGGGCGTCACATTTTCTACAGTTACAGGCTGGAGTGATTCAAGTCATTTTGTTGAAGAATCAGAAGTTCCTTCAATCTATTGGGGAAAAGAGAGTTCTGTAGATATGGATTTGAATTGTTTTGGTTCTCATTGTGATTATAGTGGTAGTGTAACTACATGGGAAAGAAATGATGATTATGAGATTATTTGCCCTGAATGTGAAGAACTATGGGATACTAGAGGTTTTTATACGTGTTCTGAATGTAATGATACATACCAATCTGAAAATGTAATTATGAATAGTTATTCTGGAATTATAGATTGTCCAGAGTGCAATTTTGAATTAGATGGAGATAATTATTACACGCGGTATAATCCATTAGAATAAATATACGTGCATAAAAACCAGTAATTTTCATACGTAGTGGGCGTCAAATGAAAATGCTTATATAGGTGAAAGGTAATTCTTAATTGTGTTCGGAACGCCAATTAAGATTAGATGGACTGGTAAGGCTCGCCAGAGGATTTCAGAATATAACGGTGATTTTTCAACGGAATGTTCAGACTTATTTTATGATACAGTAAGTAGACAAAAAACAAATATTGTTATCAAAAACGTGGCTGAAGCTACGGTAGTGTATAATGAATTGAATGAATACCACTCATTTCAACGCGTATGGATGAATCGTTCTATGGATGGTACGTTGCGTCGAATTAGGACAGATATTAAACAGGCAATGAATAAAAAAGGATATAGATATGAGGGTGGTGAATTTCGTAAAGTAAAATGAATAAATTTTGAATAATTAAATCTTATTATCTGGAATGTAAGCAGAGAAGAAAGATTTATGATTTCCTGATAATGTTATTTCATTTCGAAGTAAATTTGAAATTTCTTGTTTGGATAATTTTGTAGATTCTCTTAATTCATCAAATAAGAATTTATATTCTTTGTTAATACCTATAGCTTCAGATAAAATTGTGGTTTCACCTTTGTCTGTTTCTTTAGTTACATTATTTAATACAATTCTATTTGAATTTATACTAATTTGTAATAAATATTTATTTTCATTTGAATTATGTCCTATTGAAATATATCTAAAAATTGAATTGTCATATCTAACTATATATCTACGTTTGTTTTGCTTACATTTTTTAATAGCTTTACGTAGATTTTTTACTTCTATACTCATAGTGTATAATTACGTATAAGAGTAGATAAATATTATGAAATGGATTTATTTTAATTAGTTAGATTTTTCATTGATATTATAATTTCAAATTTTAATCATTTAAATCAATATGAATAGTTTGACTATTTATTTTTCACAATCAACTTTATACATTGGAATAATAATTTTATAATCGTAGTATATAGAGTCAGATATAAGTGTTGATTGGTTTTTCATTAAATCATATATTTCATTTTTTTGATAGTGTTGTCATATTTTTTAGACTATCAAATAATGCTTTAAAATCTTCATTTTTTCCAATATTAGAAATTAAATTTTTCGAATCACAATGTTGTGATTTAACATCTAATTCTAAAATAATTTCATTTGAATCATATTTAGCCACTACGCTTGAAAATAAAGATTCATTAGTAAAATGATGAACATATCCGCTTTTGTTTTTATATGCTCTTTCAATAACACGAATAATTTCATCTCTCTTATTATTCTGAATCATCTGTTTTAGTTCATTATCTGTCATTGTTTTGTTGGAATATTAATATAATTATTTTTATATCTGTCTTTGATAGATTCAATGATAGATTTACACGCTTGAGCCATATATTATATATGATATTCATATTTATAATAGCATCGGTTTGGAGCCACAATTATAATATAATCTCAAATTGAAATCGAAATACTTAAGCGGTAAAGAGGCGTATTTATTGATAGAGATGCCCGCTAAAGAATACGTGTTTGATGGTGAAACGGTCGAAAAAGTCTATGAGTCATTCAATGGTAGTTATTGGGTTATCACGGATGATTCGGGCGAGCACCCATTTGGATATGCTTGTTTGGCAGGACACAGGCAGTTTGCTGAATGGGGTTACATTAACCGACGTGACCTTGAGGGTCCACGAGTTTGGGAAGTTCCTAAGAAAAATTGGACTTTTACGGGACCAGACCAAATTACTATTGAGGTGGCTTAGATATGGGTGTGATGTCAGACCTGCACTTGTTGTCGGAGAGAGTGCTAAATGGTGAGTCTGTAGAGAGTGTGGCTGAAGATAGTAGTTACGATGAGGAAGATATTCGTTGGGCTGTAAAAGAGCGGGAGAAATACGATGATTGAACAAATGCTTCAAGAGCAAGGATATACAGAGTGGTCAACAGATGGATATGGCCTAAGCTCGGTACTTATTTGTCCACACGGGCATCGCGTAGAACAAGATGGAGAATGTCCTGATGGGTGTGTCTCACCGTTAAGAGAGATGGGTATGATTTAGAGAAGGTAGAATACGAAACCGGTACGTTTAAGTTATTTCTGACGAATTAGTATGTATGGAAGAAGGAGATATTGTTGTTTATACAACAAAGAAGACTTTTCCTCGAACGCGGATTCAAAAGCATCGCGCGGTAATTGAATCTGTAGAAGAAAACCATGTAGACTGTGGTATAGATGGAAGAATTCATAAGAGTAATATTGTTGAGGTGAAAGGTAAGAGTCTTAGCTGTGTTTAATTTATATTAATTAATTTTCCAAGCTTTTTGTTTAGTTTATATACTTGATTTGAGATATAGTTATATGAGAATTGTATATATGTGAATATTGTATATTCAAATGCACCAATAAAATTATTTCCACCTTTTATTTTTGTATTTAAATAGATAGATATGCGAGATAATAATACTATGCCTAGAACAATAAATAGGAAGGATACAAAAATTATTTCATTATATTCAACACGTGATAAGTGGTCTGGTTTTGTGGAGTGGAACATAACATAATAAATAAAATATAATAAAAATATTTGAGTTATATTTATTAGTGTTCGTATCCCATTACCTATAAAGAATTTTGTCCGACAGTATTTTTCACCCCGTTTAAATTTGTCAGAAAATAATTTAATCATTTTTGTTTTTAATTTACTTGTAGCTGTATTATTTGGGATAGAAATATCATATTTTTTGTTATATTTGGTGTTTGGTTTTAAAATAATATGTTTTCCAATTAAACTATCAAGATGACCGTTTCCATAATTCCGAACAAGATGGTTAAATAATTCTCTTTTTTCGGTAATATCAATTTTTTTAGTAAATGTATCTTCACAGGTTTTTGGTTGGATAGTTAATTCGATATATTTTGGTAAAGAATTATTATCAGATAATTCAATAATGTTTTTATTAGATAAATCAGATTCGAATTTATTATCAAATTGTATATCTATAATTTTACCTGTAGATGCATACGTTTCTAAATCTGGATATTGGTTAAATAATGGAGATAATATTTTATTATCAGACTTATTTTCATTACTATTTTTCTCTGGTTTTGTATTAGATAATAAATCTGATGCTTTAACGATTTCTTTTATTCTTTCTTCATTATAATTTTGTTCTTTAATTAATGTACTATTCTGTTTACTCATTATATATGAGTAATATAGTTGTCCATATGTAAATATTCCGTTTTATATCATTTTTACAATAAAAACGATTATTATAATTTAATTCTAATATGTGTTTATGCAAGAATCGATAAGTAAAGAATCGTCAGATATTATGGAACAAACGAAAATTCAGAAAGATTTACATAAAGCAAAAGATAATTTCATCTCCGATAAAATTATAGCTCTAACGGTTTTAAAATGTAAAACATTAAAAAATTCACGTAGATGGGTAAAATATAATGATGAAAAATATAAAATTCCAAATGCAGAGGATTCTGGTTATATTAGTAGGGGTTCAGAGGTATATATTCCGATATTTGTTTTAGAATACAATGGATTATATAAATCATTCACAAATGGTAAATATAGTTCGAAAGAAAAAGCAAATAATAAAATACGAGAATTGAATAATAAAAAAGATTCTTTTAGATATATAATTCAATCTGATTCTTCGATTTTGCATAGTAAATCAAATAATAAAATAATTGAAAAGATAAGAAATTGTACCTATTTAGAGGGGAGAAAAAGAGTAGATGGTTTTATTTTACTAACACTATCAATGCTTATTGTATTTTTCGTAACAATGTTACTTATTGATTTGATGTCTTTATCTACACCTGAAGCCTCATTAACACTGTTAATCGGAACTATTATTAGTATAATGCCTTTTTTCACACAAAATTATCTTGTATCTATTAATAAGAAATTTGAAGAATATAGTGTGGTCGATATTGATTCAAATATTATTAAAAGATTAGATATGTTAAATGTCGATGAAGATTATACAGTAGTTGAATCTCGTATAAATATTGATTCAGATGGTTTAACATTGTATTCGGAAGAATTAGATTGTAAATGGTTTTATAATCGCACCGATAATGGATTAATTGATGAATCTGGCGTAGAATTACTTACACGTGTTCCCACACAAGGTAAAGAATGTATTTTAGCTGTTAAGAATACAGGTTATTCAGATAGTCCTTGGGTGAGTGAAAATGGTGAATGGTGGATTGATTTGGATAGAAGTACGTGAATTATATGCTAATTATCTTCATTTAATATTTTTGCTGCATGAGGGTCATTAAATGGGTCATCTTGAACCGTATTTTCAATATCGATTGTATGAACGACAATATTCATAATTATCATTATTGTTAGATTCCAGATAACAAATCCAACAAATATACTAAATAGTACAAATAGAAATGTTTCTATAACGCGTAGTGATGAATTAATTAAGCTATTTTCTAAATACATATAAAATCCATAAGATATAGTAATAAAACCTATAAGTTCTATATTTTCTGGAGTTTTTGGGATTTTGTTAATTACTCTGTGTGTAGCAGCCCATGTTGAAATCGTAATAAGAAATAGTCCTAATACGGACATATTAAAAATCGTAGGATTGTTTATAGAATTAAAAACTGTAAATAATATGACTACTATCAATAAAAGTTCTGAAATACGTTTTAGCATAATACTATATTACGTGTATGGTTTAATATATTTTTTGAATTTAATTTGTATTCATATACCACCCCCTACCCCCTTCCCCCTAATTAAAGCATAGATATATAGGGTATGTCAATAAAATTATATATGTATGTCAAAAGAATATACTCCACACACAGTTATAGATGGCATAGAGTATCTTGCAGAAGATGAAAATGGAGACGTATACGGCGGTCAATGGCAACAAGAATTTTTGAAAGAGCCAGAAGATATGATTACAATTGGTTATCACACGGACCCAATGAGAGGTCCAAGACGACCTTCTCAATACACAATAGAATCTTTATATGACCATATGTTAATAAATGGAATGTCAGGATATGGAACTTCTACTTTGGTAAGAAATATACAGTCACAATTAATTGAAAGAGGTCATGGTATAACATTTTTAGATAAAAGAGGAGATGATTCTAAACATTTATTAAAAAATATTCCTGAAGACCGTTTAGATGATGTAATATACATAGAACCAGCAACTGGTAAAAAATCTATTACCTTCAATATACTTGAAACCGTGTCGAATCCAGAGGATGACATTTATGATTATGAAGTTAATCAAAGAACAGACATGTTTATTTCTATGTTAAAAGAGAAGTCAGAGTATTGGGGACCCCAAATTGGTAATATTACAGAAACAATTGTACGAGAATTAATTCGGGCTGAAGAACCATTTAATGCTATCGACCTTGTGAAAATTATTACGGATGAAGAAGAAAGAAAATTATTCGCAGATAAATATGGTAGTAGGTTAGAAATGCCATTTTTGAAACGTATTGATGAAGAAGATGATGATGCTTTCGAACCAATTCTTCGACGTATTCGTGAATGGGTTTCTGACCGTGAAACAAGACAATTTATATCTGCAACGAATTCAAGCGTAAACTTAGCAGAATCTATTAAGGAAAATAAAATTATTATTTTAGATACTAGTAATATTGCATACGGTTCAACGTTAGAATTTGTCAATTGGGCGTTCCTGAATCACTTATGGAATACCATTAAAGTAATTAAAGAGAACGGTCAAAGTAGTAATCATTTCTTATTCCTTGACCAATGTGACTCTATTGAAAGTGCATTATCTTCAAATATAAATACGCTCATATCTCATGGTAGTAATTATCAACTAGGCGTTATTTCTATTGTTCAGAGATTAAACGATTTAGATGATGATAACGTTAAATCATCTGTTCGCCAATCAAGGAATACAATAACATTAAATGTTGGTCCTGACCCTTCGACAACAGGTTCTGTCGCACAGTTATTTAGTATAAATGCTGACCGGATTTCAGATTTAGATAGATTTGAAGCTATTTCAAAAGTTATGAGTAAAGAAGGATATACATCTGAAGATGTCGTAAATATTAATCTATTTTCTGAGTTCCAACCAAGACGCGAAGAAGTAGATTCTATAATAGAATCTTCTGTCGATAAATATAGTGTTGATGTTGAAATGAGTCTTGATTTAGATACTTATGGTGTATCTAGATTTTCTAATTAGAAAATTTTACGTTTAAATTATATTTTATCCAAATTCTTGTTCTAGGACGAATTCACGAGCAAAATCTTCATCAACTTTCAGTCGATGTCGAAGAGGGTCATTTTGTGGAATTTGGGCTGCGATTTCATCCTTAATTTCAACACTATGGTCCGTTTCAATTGAATTTGTATGTTCGTTCATGCTAAATAATTATGTGATTAGTATTCTTCCTGACGAAGTTCAGCTTCAATTTTAAACTGTTC
>LFFM01000765.1_pt1 | contig 22607 bp, 23 predicted proteins | sample 643131 | NCBI WGS metagenome assembly LFFM01 (sample SAMN03777445, study PRJNA286221) | soda lake metagenome | biome: soda lake; feature: Kulunda steppe; material: water; isolation source: sample Tc-Br brine of Tanatar trona crystallizer | place: Russia: Kulunda steppe | collected 2011-07
ATCCTCGACGCGCTGGTTCTCCTTGCCGAAGCCAAAGACGGACACCCCCTCGCCGATCGACTGGGAGAGGTCGGTCCGCTTCGGGATCTCGAACACTGGGAGGGAGTACGCCGACTTAATTTCCTCGAGGGTGTCGCGATGCTCGGCGTTCTGCTCGACACGGTTACAGACAATCGCAAGTCGATTGATATCTCCGTACGCCAGTTCGAGAGAGCTCAGCTGCTTCGCAAAAATCTGGAGGCTGTTGGCGTTGAGTTTCTCGGGAATAACGGGGATGACGACGTTGCCAGTCGCGACGAGGGCGTTATCGGTGAGGACGTTCAGGGATGGAGGCGTGTCGACGATGATGTAGTCGTAGTCCTCGTCGAGTTCGTCGAGGGTCATCTCCAGTCTTTCTCGACTCTTCGGCGCCTCAAGCAAGGTCTGAATGTTTTTGTTGTTCGCGAGCTTCTCGCTCGCGGGGAGAATGTCGAATTCCTCGTGCTCGACGATGATGTCGTTCACCGACTCCATCTGATCGAAGTCGAGCACGTCGAACAGCGTTGTGCGGTCAGTGTCGTAGTACAGATCGTTGTAGCCGAGTGAGCAGGTGAGCCCCCCGTGATAGTCGATGTCGACCAGGAGGACGTTGTGGTCCCGGGCGCCAAGTGCCCCGCCAGTATGGATGACATCAGTCGTCTTTCCCGCGCCTCCCTTCTGATTCGCCACAGTGATTCGTGCGGTGTTGGTGTCTGTCATTATCTTCGTTTCCCTCGTTGTGTTCGTTTCATTCGTTTTGGTCGTTCGGTTCGTTTGGTTCGGTGAGGGTGTTTCACTCGGTGAGATGATTACTAAGGTGTTAAAACCCTTTGTTCGTTACACTCGTTGAAGTAAACACACTCGTTCCCAGCAACACATTCGTTCTATTCGTTACGTTCGTTTCTATCGTTTTGCTCAACGAATATAGTATAGCCAATCCATCCGCAACTAGTTCGTTCCTAGTAATGCGTTCACCACCTTCGTTTTTCTCGTTCTGTTCGTTTCCTTCGTTTATCTCATTATGCTCGTTTCTAGTGTTTCGACTGAGTTCACGGTTACCTTCGAGGCGAAAGAAGTTCGTGATTCATGGCCAGTCGAGTGAGACTTTTTGCTGTTACCAGATTATTGGTAACCACTAGATGTATGGGGTGTTCGACGATACGGCGGCGCAGGTTGTCCTCGCTATCGAGAGTGGTGACTCCATCCGCCGTGTCGCGCAACACCTCCACGCGCCATACGAGACGGTGAGACAGGCCGTTAATCGGCTCGAAGACCAGGCTACGTCCACTATGATGACGGCCTCTCTGTCGTCGACGAGTGCGTGAGAGACGCCGCGCGCGACCTGGTCGCTGCCAGCGCCGGCGTCAGTCCCCCCTCGATCGAAGAAGCCTACGTCATCTCACTGTTTGGTGCCTGACCGTTCGCGTTCCCACGGATCGACGCCGTCTACGTGTGGTCCCAAGGCGGCTACCAAGTTGGTCGCGAGCCCGACGACTATCCTCTGTTCAGCGCTGTTCGTGAGCATGACGTCGACGCTTGGGAGGCATTTTTCGAGTCGTTCGACCTTCCCACCGCATTCGAGCGACAGCCCCGAGACGAGCTGGACGGACCGCTACAAATCGTCCTCGAACCACGTCCCTCACTCGACATTGAGCACACCGAGGGGTACCCGGTGATCCCAAGAGACGAGATGATCGAGTATATGCGCGAGAACTACGCCCACTTCCAGTCGGCGCTGGCGATGCTCGACCGAATGTACGAGGACATCGACCTCGGCGGCACGTATCGAGAGACGGAACGGGCACAGCCATGAGCTTCAACAATCAAAGTGACGCGTTCGGAATGTCTGTCCATTGTTGAAATCACACGGGCCGCCGATTCGACTATGCTCAAAAAGTTAAATCAGCTCTATTCAAATTCTGCTTTTTCAGGTCCAGTACAGTATGAACAGCCCGTCGCTGAAGAGTGAGTACTGACCACCGTACATAGGTAGTGCTGAATGCCCCCGACAGCTACTCGGGTAATTTCCCGTATGCGATCTTTCCTTTGAAGAAGCAACGAAGGCATTTCCATTCTTCTTCGTCGTCGGTATCATTTACGCCGATTATTCGCTTCCCAACGGATTCAGAGACACGTCGATACTCTGCAGCAGGTTTACACATGGGTGTTTTTGGCTCTGACTCAGACCGTGGCTTGTGTAGTTTTGTCTTCGACGTATCGCCTGTTGCGACGAGGTACTTCCTTTCAGTCTGCACAGATAGTGGGAAGAATAGCCCATAATACAATAAACGTGTTGCTTAGTCTGTGAATAATGAATGTATCGAAATCACTCATTGATCCGCATATAACCGGTATTGACGGAGTCCTCGGTTCTCCCAACGAGATATTTAAACCGTGCTACAACACCCTCGGACTAGTCAGGTATCGTGGCTGATGTACTGAGCTTCCCACTCTACTCGTGCCTCGATTTCTCTGCTCCCTCGACGGGTGGTAGTGTATTCGTTGGTTCGTCGATCCCGCTGGCCTTTCTCGATGAGGCCCTTCTCGACAAGGGTGTCGAGATTCGGATAGAGACGCCCGTGATGGACCTCCGTTTCGTAGTACTCCTCCAACTGCTCTTTGACCGCGAGTCCATGCGGTTCATCGAGGCCAGCGACCACGTAAAGCAGATCTCGCTGGAAGCCCGTAAGGTCATGCATGCCAAGATATTATGTGTACAACTTTTGAAATACTATTGATTTTAAAGTTGGAATCGGCCTTCTGTGTCCGCACTTACAGATTTTACTACCTGAACTGATCTACCTAATTTACGATAGAAAACAGCTGCTGAATATAGAGGGTTAGTGCAGCATCACGATCCTCATTTGTTTCCGCCATAAATAGTGAATTACCCACTCACCATACGTGCGTGTATACCGGGACTGCGCACGGTCTGGGTTGACCATATGATAGAGAAGTTCGTAGTTCCCAACACCCACCACCATCTGAACAACGATGTTTCGAAAGATGTCGTTAGCGATTACACGAACTTGATACTGGGCGTTCTTGACGAACACTACGACCGACGGAGTCAGTGTGGGAAGATGGACCAGCGGCAGGGATATCTCAGCAATATCTGATTTGACGTTATGGTTATTGCTACACAATTTCAACACAGTAGTATGTCCGAAGCCAGTTCGCCGCCCGAAAAAACGACGGTCAACATTCGAATAACGGAGACGTTTCTCGCCGACGTCGACGCAACATGGGAAGACCTCGGATACAACAGCCGTAGCGAGTTCGTCCGCGATGTACTTCGTGATGCGGTGAAACATCCCGAATTCAATCGTGCGGATCTCAAGGCGTTCGCTGCAAGTGAGGTCGATATACAGGAAGGTCGAACACACTCTAGTGAGGAGATCAAAGCGGAGTATGGACGTGACGATGCGGATAACCGATGAGCGAGGAATGGGACTGGGAGCTCACTGACCGGTCGAAGCGACAACTCGACGCACTTGACGAGCACGCTCGCGACCGAATCATCTCTAAGCTTGAGGAAGTCGCCACCGATCAGTGGCGGGAGCCAACGGATCACCTCGAACCGCTCGCGGGGGCTCCACATCAGTAGCTTCGAGTTGGACAGTTCCGCCTCGGATGTCGCGCCGATCGTGAACAACGAATACTCTATGTGGTCGCGATCAGAAAACGGGGTGGAAACGCATACAGAGGCGACGATTGAAATCCGTACGCCATCTGTACTGAGCGATTCGTGAGTCCTCTGTATTGACCGATCATCCCTTCGCAGGTCGGCTCCCAGTTCGTGCCACATTCGCGCATTGGATCTTGCAGCCGTCGAAAAATCATCCAATTTGAACTAATTGGTTAGTTGAATCGGAACACGTGAGTCTACGGTCGACGGATCAGTGAATTATTTTGGCGCGACAACATCCTCGCAAGCAGGACATTCGGCCCACACTCCTTTCGTGTCGTCATTCTTTTTGTATTCGACGAGGGTCCACGCAGCAGTAATGCATTTGTCGCAGTTAGGGCAGCGACCGAGTATCTGCGTGTCGTCGGGCATGGAAAGGGGTGAAAGGTGCGTATGACAGTGTTCCTGGTGAAAGTTGGATAGTGCCGAAATAAGCCTTTGGTGAATTCATAGCCATTCTATCCAAATTTGTGAGAACAGCCCTCCAGAACGAGCAGTTCGTAGTTCCCGGAACGGAATGGCTGACTGCGATTGGAGTCGTTCGACGCCGTGGGACTGTATCGCTACATATGGTCTGTTCCCAACCGGTCGGTGTCGACTTCGATGAGACGCCCTCCCAATTCTATGGGCCCGGCTCATCGGTTCACGGACGTTGGTCAGAGATTTCACTGGAAAACCGAGGCCGTCTCCGACGCTCTACACGAATTCTAGGCGCCCCGGCCGTATCTCGAAGTTGTTCTCCCGACACTGTGGTGTATCCGTGAATGGGTTGAGTACGTCAACAACTCGAGCGTCGTTCCTGCCTCGAGTGCTACTCTATGCTGGGCCGTCGATCGCACAGACCGTGCTCCTTAAGGTGATCTCGTCACTCGTCACGAATTGACTCGACGGTGACACCATTTGCGATTCGCTAGAATGTATAAACTCGTCTCCCAATTCATCCTCGGGGAAAGAGGATGTTTCAAGCAAAATGTCGAATCATTTTGTATGAACAGGAGGAGGGTGTTTCCAACAAACTCACCCCACTACTTCCGGTGTCCAAGGGAATCTTACCCCACACCCCACTTCTTCAAGTGTTCACAGGGTCCTTGAGCCTGCTACCCTTTCAATACTCAAAAAGAACATTCTCGTATGGGGGTAGTGGCTTCCCCCGAACCGTGAACAGTAGGACTTTCTCATCTCCTCGCTACCGCTCCCGTCCTCACACCCCACTACTTCAAGTGTTCCGAGTATTCTCAGACCTCAGCTATTCGTCTCAGAGAAAGAAAGCACACAAAATCTACTGTGTACCCGTATCGACTGAGTGAACACACCCCCGGCGCTTATTATCGATCGTTCAGTCTCGAGTGAGATGAGGTCGCACCATCAGCAGTGTAACCTCTCTTGACGATACCGCCCCAGATCCAAACTCAGCGACGTCACCCCCCCGTGTCCGCATAAATAACAGCGAAACTGCTGTCAAGCAGTGTCAAATTCATCCGCAAAGTGGTGTGGGGGAACAGCGGAAGTGATGGTGTATGCCCTCAGGAGACGCGGCTCGTCAATAATCGGGGGAGGGGACGGCGCTTGAACAGCGGAAACAGTGGGGTGGGTGTGACGGTAGTCTAACAGCGGAAGTAGTGGGGTGGGTGTGACGGTAGTCTAACAGCGGAAGTAGTGGGGTGTTCTCCGAGGCGTGCTTAACACCTCGCGGTGTCAAAATTGCGGACATGGGGGTGTGTAGGCACATTGCTCTCCCACCGCTCGATCAGGTGGTAAGGCCGCCTGCATTAGACCGTGGTTGTAATAACGCTAGCGGCAGTTAGAGAGGAGTACGGCTATCGACGACGTACTATCTACGGACGCGGAGGGTCTCTTGCCGGACATCGTCGGGCATCCCAATGGGTCTCCAACGTTCGCGGACCTCGAGGAGCGGAATCCATCGATGAACTCCGATGAGCTCAAGGAGTCTGTGGCCGACATTAAGGCGGCAGGGGTCGTCGATGTCGACGGCGACAGGATCCGACTGATAAATAATGCAGAGACACAGCTGCGTGACTTGGGATATCCAATCGAGGCGTGGCGTTACCAATACCCTGGGGTCGATGTGAACTGACCACCACGAATACCGCTGTTATATCGCCGCCAGCGCTTAAATAACTGATTGAGGAGAGTTATACATCTTAACTATGGTTTGTCACGCTGATCTAGATTTCATTTCGATTACGGGGTCTTCATTTCGATTACGGGGTCTTCATTTCGAAGTGGGTGTATTCTGACACGAACACACACAAATTCATTTCGAAAAGGGGGTAGGGGAAAATGATCGATTAGACAGAGTGTGATCTCAATCTCAACGACACAATCGCTACTGCCAACTTCTGAATGCCCCCGTGCCCGCAATGTCCGCAATTGGATTTCTTTAAATAAGACCCACTCCCGTTCGCGCCGCAATTAGGATTGACGAGCGCGCAGTCACCGGTACCGCTCTGGTGGGTAACAGACGATGTGGACCGTTGACCCAAGATTGTACCATGATTTCGGGAGGATCGAAACCTCGAGTCCCCACTCGGCAGCAAACTCGAAGACTTCAAATCAGAGATTGTAGGGCGGATCTTCAGCGTCAAGCCGTTCGATATTGCCCGGATACACGTGAATCGATTAAACCGCAGGCTTGCCGTCGTCGAGCCTGAGTGTTGCGTGATCACTGGCAGGTGGCTTGTGAGGCGACCCAGACGGATCGCTGTCGGATTCGAGCGGCGAATGTGGGCACTCGGTCTCGCCAGTGATGAGGCGGGGATGCAGGCTGTCTCCGCAGGCTCGTCGAGGTTGAACGCTTGGGTGAAGGCATCGCGTTGATACTCGCCCAGATTGCGCCGAACGCTCCCCAGATATCGTCCCACGCTGGGTCGTCTGGCTGGTGATCGAGGTAGTTGTGGACGGCATCGCGCAGCTGTTGGTACTCGTCCGACTCCGGGACCGGCTCGTTCGGACCGGGTGTCGGCCAATCAGTCTCTGGAGTCATTCGTTCCAGCCCTCTCCCACGGCAGGAATCACTGTGTCGTAGATGTCGAACTTGTAGATTCCGTTCAAATACGGCTTGCGAATGTCTTCGTTGTACTGCTCGTAGGATGCGTCACTATAGGTCACATCTTCTGTGTCTCCATCTTGATCAGAGTCGCCGCGAATCCGTTTCTTGCGGATTTTGTCGGGGATTACTCCATCGTGCAATCCTGATTTCCCCGGCTCATGAGCGTTTGTAAAGTAGTGACGAGCTTGGTGGAACGTCACTTTTTGTCCTGTCTCTAGGCCAGTACCCCAGTAGATCGATCGCCAGTGCTCAACTCTGCACCTCCGACACCGAAATCGACGTCCCGGCTTGTCTCCTGATGCGAGATTTTCCTCAACTACACCTCCACCGCAAGTAGGGCACTCTTCCAACCGCTCGTCCGCAGCAAAGTGCTGGATGCTGTCTGCGTGGCGTTCTTGGGCCCATAGTCTATCTCTTACAGTTTCCATAACTGGCCGACGAATACTACTTGACCCACCTACTACGAATAGCGGATTGACGACGTGAGTGTGGGTTGGGGGCCGAACCAGTAGGTATTCAATCAGTGCTGTTTTGAGTTCAGAATCTACTGGGAGGATACTTCCCCCTTTTTCCATCCGTTTGTTTCCGTTTGCCGAGTTTCGGATTTCACCTTGCGTCTCTGGCCCCGGTGTGTCCTTGTTCGGAATTTCGTCACCTTTGTTGAACCCCTCATATATCAACATCGTATCTGGCCTGTCACGAATGCGTGGATCTAACTGGACATCGTGTTCGTCGACAATCCGCCAAAAGATAGGATGCTTAAGGTGGAGACAGCGCAGATCGATGTTTATGGCTTCAGAGATGCGAGTACCGTGTTTGAGTCCACACAGCCAGAATGCCCGGCTGAATGGATATGCAAGCCAGTTCATAAATTGCTGCATACGGCTGAACGGAATGTACGGTCGGTCTACATCGAAGTCGTGATTATCCCGAAACTCCTTGAGAGGAATCGTGACTGGGTTCCCCGCAAAAGCATTGTAACTATTTAGAGTCCGGTAGAACTGATTCAGACAAGACAAATACTCTGCAATGGAATTGTTGTTGAGGGCGGAGTCTGCTTTTAGATCGTTATCCCGAAATGACACGACATCGCCTATGACAACATCGCGGACGCCGCTGACATTGAGTTCGGTATTCGGTGCAATCTCTTCGAAAAGATGTTGCTCAAATCGGTGGATAACATGCTTCCTTTTTTCTAAATCATCGGGTACGAGATCAAAACACTCTACTTCGAGGTACTGTTCGATTGGTTGTTGACGCCAAAGTTGGTCGGCTTGGTCCCGGCGTTGCTCACGGACCTTGGTATTGACTCGCGAGGGGTTTCGGTGTAGTGACTGGTCAGAGTCGTCTGCGTTAGTCATTGGTTTTGATATATCCGTCCCCAACGAGTGATTCGATTTCTCCTTTCTGGCGAAGTTTTCTGAGCGCATTCATGATATTCTCCCGCTGCTCTTCTTCCGTGCCAAAAACTGCTTCCCGAATCTCTTCTTTACTGAGGGCACGATGCTCTTCTGTGGGGAGATTGTTCAAAATAGTTTCAGAGATGTCGCTGTTAGTTGTTTCGAGACCATTATCCGTGGTTGTTTGGGGAGTTTCTGCGATCTCTCGGAGTTGTTCTATATCGGTTTGCTCACCGCTGTGGAGAATTGTCCGACCAGCCTCGATACATTCGCGAATAAACTGGCTCCGACTCATGCCAAGCTGCTCGGCTTCGGCACGGTATATTTCTGCTATTTCTTCTGGTATACTTGCAACGGTTGTTTTACCCATATACGCCCATTTTTACCCCATTATTATATAACTTCTGTTAGATAGCATGATTTAGTTTGGTTTTCACTCATTTCCTTTATATAGATTATATACCAACAAAATAGTATCAAGAATGGTTTGTATGGTGAAAAGCCAATTATCTACTACGCTAATCCGTAATATGAGGCGAAATGAGGCAGAGTTAGGCTTTTTACCCATGGTCTCCCACATACACGGTATGAGCCATGGCCGAGAAGATCAAGATTAATCGACAACAGCCTCTCGAAATGGACTCTCGAGGGCGGGTGACGATTCCAGCTAACATCCGAGAGAAACACAATATCCAACCACGGGAAGGCAAAGATATCTGGATCGAAGTGGAGATCAAGTGGGCGGAGATCGAGGACGAAGAGGACAGGGGTGAAGCCTAAGCCTGCGGCAGATTGCCGTGAGTGAATTAGGGCAGAGAAATTGGATCTGTCCTACTACGGGTGGACTACTTTGGCCGGGTCTTGTCCACCTATTCCTTGTCGTCCCGGGTACTGGGTCTTACTGTTACTGGACTCGATTCCACGGGCTGCCACTAATCTAGGTGACAAGCCATGAGTGTCGATAACACTCATACGGCGATCTCATCTCCTGCTGATCACGCTGACTGTCCAGGCGGTTGCCCCGAAACCGGAGATGGAGGGCTGCTGTGAGTAAACTCTCCGACAACACCGCGATCGACACTGGATCCTCAGACGTGACCCCCGGGGTTGACGCCGGGATCACCTACTCGCAGATGGAGAGTCTTGACGGAATCGTCGTTTGGGATCCGGAGCCGACTGCGACCGGACTCTGGATGCAACTCACGGAACCGTGTAACGGTGCTGGACTTGCAGGGACGATCGCCACCGCTGTCCGCGAACTCGTTACAGACAAAAGCCCGGCCGAGGCGCACATACTGCTCGACGACCTCGTCGACGACGCACTCGATGGGGCACTCGCCTATATCCTGCGTTCGTTAGCAGCAAGCCAGTCTGATCAGCGGTTCTGGACGGCGATCGTGACGTTGTTGCAGCTTGAGAGTGGCCTACTGTTGGGCAATATTCCGAACTCGAGTGCTATCCACCTTTTTGATGAACTGGCGATCGACCAGACAACGCTCCTAGGAGCTTTCGTCGTTCGTCACGGACCAGGTCGACGGTGACACTCATTACGTGACTGCTTCAATTAATAAACTCATCTCCCAACTCATCCCAAGGCGGGGGGTGTTTCAAGCAAAATTCCGTTCGAGTCACTTTGCATGAACAGGGGGGAAGGGGGTGTTTCAACAAACTTACCCCCACTGGTTCAAGTGTTCTGAGTGTCATCGAACACACCTCTTTGTGAGTGTCTTAGAGAAAGAAAGCACACGAAATGTACTGTGTGCCTGTGTCGGTTGGGTGACCACACCACCGACGCATATTCTCGAAGCGTTCAGACTCGACGAGCGAGTTGAGACAGCACCACCAGCGGTGTAACCTCTCCTGACGATTCCGACCCAGCTCCAAACACACCGGCCCCACACCCCCATTTCCGCATAAACCCAAACGCACCCCCATTTCCGCATGAATAACAGCTTAAGCACTGTTAACGAGATACACACGGCCGCGTCTCATTCTATACAAAGCAGTTTTTCTGTGTGGCTCGTTCGCTTTGTGTAGTATTTCGAGGCGTGACTGCGGTCGAAGCCGGAGGCATCGATTTCGACGACACCGTTAGTGGGAGGGGTGTGACCGAGAGGTTGATCAGAACGCGCCAAACAGCTATATCGAAGCGATTGAACGCCTTACACAGCGTCGAAGGAGATAGGATCTCCTCAAGATCAACCGCGCTCCGAATCCGAGGCATCTCGATTAGTTCGTCGAGGAGCATCCGGTACGTCGTATTCTTCCGTACTTTAAGTCAGAGTAGGACAATTTGCTGGTGGAGTGTGTACCGACGTTTTGAGAACTTCGCGGAGTACCGACCGACAGCTCGTCGGGCAAAGTGAAATGCCTGCTCAACGGACTGGAGTAACCGGGACTTCGGGAGGGCCTGCATTCAATCAAAGTAGCAGGCGAACCTGTGAATTTCTGAGGATTTCAACGGAGCCATCGTATCCTCCTCCGGCGTCAAGAACCTCCTCATTCATGCCTCCGCCTCGAAGACCTCCCACAGCCGTTCGCGTATGGCATCACGACGGGCACGCCGAGCTTGGTCCTCGCAGTAGGCATTCAATAAGTGTTTGAGTGTCCCTTCCGCTTCGGTTTCAGATACCCACCCATGCGATTCCGTTGCTTCAACTACTGCATCAACGGAGCAAGTCCTAATACGATGGCTTTCGAGTGTCATCGATCTCTAACCCGCTGGTCGGTTTCTGCCAGCGCCTCAGTCGCCATATCGGCCCGCTCGGCAGCTTCGATATGCTGGTACGCCTCTCGCACCTGTTCCTCGCTATTATCGAGGTAGCGGGCTGCAGCCGCATAGCCGAATTGTCGGACGAGCACCTCGCCCATCCCCCGGCGGCCACCGTGAGGTTCGAGGTAGTCACCGTCGAGCTGCACGTCGAGTTCTTCGCATTGTTCCTGGATCGCGTCACTGGTCCACAGCCGCTCCATCACGCGTCGGGCTCCGTCGGTCGTCAGTGGCTTCGGTGCGAGAAGATCGTGGGCGGCCGCGACGAGCAGGTCGGGACGCACCTCGCGCTCGGCGGCGATCTCCGCCTCGGTGAGTCCGGCGTCGTCGAGCTTATCTTGGACGTGGCTGGAGAGGGATGGCCGGTGTAGCGTCGTGAAGACAGGCCACTCCTTCGGCGGCTCCAGCACGTTGTAGTACCGGCTCAGAGGGGCGATTACTGGGTCTGGGAGTGACGCCTCTTTCCATTCTCGACTCTTTCGGAACACAGTCACGCTACTGTCATCGAACGAGAGGTCCCGCCACCTGACACCGTTCCGCCCTGGTCGGTCCTCTTTCGGGGCCGAGAGGAACTCCGACCCGCGCAGCCCAGTATACGCCAGCACGTACACAAGCGCCTGTTCGCGGCACCGTTTGTACGCCTCGAAGCGGGCGGCGACCTTCTGCCTGTACGCCTCGCTGTCGGGGTCGCCGCGCTCCCCCTGTGGCACCTCTATCTCGCCGAGCTCGTCGAACGCCTCGGAGACCTGTCGGTCGACGAACCCGGTGATCAGGTCGCGGTGGACGGGTTCCCAGGACTGTTGGTCGCCTGGACGTCGGCCGTCGTTCTCCGGAAGTGGGTCTTCGGCGTCCGACTCCCGGGCGTAGTGGCGCGGGATGTACCCTTGCGCGTGCGCCCACCCACACCAGGACGCGACGTGCGCGTAGTAGGTGAGCACCGTCCCGGCAGCGAACCCTGATGTCGAAAGGTAGCGGGCGTAGTCGCTGAAGACAGTGGTGTCGAGGCCCTCGAAGCGAATGGTGCCGTCGGCGACTCCGGACCACGACTCCGCCGGCGACGCATTCGATGTGTCGGCAGTCTCACCGCGGCACCAACGTAGGAAGCGGTTGAGCTCGCGTTCGGCATCAGTTCGGTACGCACCCTGCTCGCCGGAGTCACCTGTCCCCTTGTCGGTGAGGTACTTGGGATATGTGTCCTCGATCGGGGTCGAGGCGGACCTGCGACCCGTCATTAGGCCTCCAGGGGGTGGGGGTCACGTCCCCAGGAGGCGGTTCTAAAGGCAGTGATGCGTACGGTCGCGGAGATGGGGGAGCAAACGCGCATATATCTGATTCTGCCTTATTTGGAGCCACGGGTGGGGGTGACTTAGAACTTACTCCGTCTTACTCAACTAAGACAAAGTAAGATATATACCCGTATTTAATCGTTTGTGAGTGCTAATCGGCCGATTTCGACCGGTAGAAGGTGTGTATTCGAGCATGAGCCTGCCATATATTATATGTCGCTATATTAATTCAGACCCCGTGTAGTTTAGAGATTCGGCATGCTCTGAGCTGCAAACCACCAACTTCCAGATACAAAATCGACTCAACCAGAGCGTATTGCAATGATTTTGGTTCTAAATCCGAACCGTGTCAGAAATTGGTAACAAAGACGCTCAACTTTTCACGGTGAAATCTCGCTCATACGTTCGCCCACCATTTTGATGTGGCAAAGAACAGTCCTACCGAGATCGTGATTGCGTGAGAGATAACCAGCTCAAAGAGTGTCTCAGAAAGAAGGAGTTCATCAAGGGGCCACGGGACAAGCCGCATTATGTAGAAGTCGAAGACTGCATTCACTGCGGCAGCTACACTCCCACTTGTAGCGAGCCCTAAAATGAAAGTGAGCAGGCTCAGGATTGACCCACCATAGATATACATATTCGTGATCCCGATACGGGACGTTACCATTCCTCCGGCGTAGTTGATTGCTCCGCTGTTCTTACGCATTGTAAGATACCTACTGACTGATTTTCACGGCCGCAACGGTCAGATCACCACTCTGGATTTGTATTGGGATAATTCGCAACCGGGCCTCATCTAATTGGCTTCCCACAGTAGTCTCTAAGCTGTCAAGGCGCTCGTATGGAAATCTACTTTTTTGAATCGATTTGACTTTCCCACTACTTTCATCAAATCCTCCGAGGAGAATTCCAATCCCGTTTGAGAACTTGTCTACCAAGTAGTCTTCCAAGTCCCCGTTTTCTTTCATGAACCACTCCCCAGCCTTCATCTCGATTGCAGCAGGCCCTTGTTCTTGGATGGTGAACCGCGTCCCTTCGTCTACACTCCTTTTGTAGACTTCTGCACACTCCTCAGCAAGCTCTCCGAAAAAATGCTTAATGGCACCAGACGCTTGCTCTGAGAGGATTTTGAAGACCACAAACCGCAGTAATCGCCCGTGATTCGACGTGCTGAGGTCCTCGATAGCGGCAACGAGATCATTCAAGTCGGAAATCGCTTCGCTGTTCATCTCAATTTCGTTGTAGATTCGAAGTGATCCAATTTCATACGGTTCATCTACGATTGGGCTACCAGGATGTGCAACTGAAAAGCGAGTATTTCTAGTCAGGACATCTGTGGCGAGTTCTTTCCGCCACCGTGCACCAAGATTGATGTGCTTGTCGGCAAACGTGATGTTGAATTCGTTATGAGATTTGCGAACCCTAATCTGCTCTGAATCCCCAGTCCGTTCTATCACCTTCTCTTCCTTATCGACAACTCGGTCCCGAAGTGACGCGTCCAGGTCTTGTTGCAGGTCCTTGAACTGTTCTTCATAGTATTGGAGCTTGTAATGCGTTGTGAGGACTTCTTGCTTGAATTCTTCCGCATTCGGGTACGTCCGGCTTCCCCAGCGGATGTAGTCTACTCTGTAATTGGGGGTGTCCGGGCCCGGTGTCTCAAAGAGATCGCGTGTCAAGCGGTAGTTGTCGGAATTAATGAGCTTTTCTACGACATCGTCTCGGCTCAATTCGAAGATCGTCTCAATGCCGTCACCGATTTCAGAGTAGATCTTCACCTCGCCTTTGACGTCGAAGATGATTTCATCATCGGGGATTCCGAGCCAATCGATAAATGACTCGGTGTCATACTTGTCGTAGTGACTGACAACGATCTCATCGTCTTCAGTGCGAGTGAAATCCGCGTACTTATCGATGTTATCTGCGCTCAGGAGTTCTTCGATGACTTCCATATCTGTCGTGAGCGCTCGTTGGCCGGTGTAGGAGTGACAGATAATGAGACGACCAGCCCCGAGTATGATAATGACATACTTCCCCGCAGATTTCGCTCGAGTCTTCATATCATCAGAGAAATTTTCAGCTAAATCTTCAGCTACATGTCCAATATCAGTATGCCGCCGTTCAGTTTCGTTCATCTCTTCGGCTGCATCTAACGCCTGGCTAATCCATCGATTGAAATACCGGGTGGTATCCAAGTCGTCAAGGGAGTGGTCTCCACTCGTCGTCGTAAAGATATCTTTCAGTAGGTCATCGATCTTAGTTGCATCCTTTCCTTGGAACGCTTCTTCAGTCAGGCCAACATCCTTGTCTTTGATTTCCCGGTAGAAGAGATGGTATGCTCGCTTACTTCCGGATAGTTCGTTGGTAAGTGTCTTCTGATCGCTCATTTGATTGAATTATAGTACTTAGGGAAGGTCTAAAAGACTACTGCGGAACATCCCCTCGCTTATCCATCAGCACAAAAATCCTTACAGTGATAAATTCAGTAGACGCGGAAAGTCTCCAGATAATCTTCAATCACGGACTGCTCTTCCGACGTAATTCCATACATCTGGTAAACAGCCTTATTCACCTCTTTTTCCAACTTCTCGATATTAGTCTGGCTAACAACTGTTTCATCGGTACTCAAAGACTCTAACAGTTCCCCAACACTACTCTCGTCTCGCGGGATCGGGATTGTCGTCGTCTCACCGCTCTTTACGTTCCTTCCATCGACAGCTTCGAGTACATACTCTGCCCGACGGCGTCTTGTTTCATCCTCCGATGCGTACATTGCTGCATCCGTAATTTCGTCAGATCGGCCAGCTTGTACGGAAAATTCGCCATCATCTGTCTCCACTACCTTTGCATTCACCGGGTATCGGCGTGTCTGCCATTCATACGTGATATAGTCCAACTCACCCTCGAATTCACCAAGATACGCTTCCGGGAATCGCGCTGTCTTGCTATCCGCATCTAACGCGGTCGTGATCGTGGTGATGAGCTCTCGAATGTCCTCACGCACCTCATCATCACCCCACGCGACTGGGAGTGGAGTCAAGTAGTTCGTGGTGTATTTGTAGTACCCGTCAACCTTCAGTGTCGTGTAGTGTTTTAGGTAGAAATCCAGTGCGTTTGAGTTCATCAGCGCCGCAAACGTGTCCGTCCGCTCTTTGAATTCGTCTTCCAGCTGAACTCCGTACGCGGCTTTGAAATACCAGGTTCCGATGTCGTCAAGCATGAACGTCGCTTCCGCCGCAATTTCCGGACAGATGAGCTTCGGGTCGTCGAATCTCGTCATGCTTTTTGGATATCCGAACCCGTACCAATCGTCACGCCCCTTGAATCGGTCACCTTCCCGACTCTCCAAGGTGTTACGGTGAACAGCCAGGTATTCCCACGTCAGCGGAAGTTCGTTTTCTAAGCGTTCTTCGTCGATCAGGTTTGATGTCACCTCCCCATTATCATCTTGTTCCAACGTGTACGGAACGATAGCGTGTTCACCAGACCAGTCCCCGCGCCACCGGTTGATATCTCGGCCTTGAAGCCACGGACGGAGTGTATCCGTTTCAATCTCATACTCACGATCCTCACCTTTTGGGATGACCGTTACCGTGTCCCCCGCATCACCGGCTGAGATGCGGTCAGCGTCTACTGGAGTTACGAGGAATACATCGTTAGCGCTTGTTTGTGTTCCTGCGAAGACAGAATCTGTCACATCACCCACGGTCACGTTACCCGCTTCCTCCATCTTGTGGATGATTTCTAGTTCCTTAGGGGGCATCAACGACCAGTATCCGTCGCCCAAATCACCCTGCGGGTAGTCGAATACGTTTATGAACTCGTCCTCATACCCCAGTTCACCACGGTGTTTCCGGACGGAGTCAAGTATAGCTGTGTCCAAGTCTCGATTCGTCGGTGCCTGCGTATCTCCTTTCACCCGGACACACCGAATTTCATTCGCCTCACGTGCACCCTTATCAGGCTCATCTTCGAGGATGACGATCGCTGGGTAATTTTTTGCGTCCTCAAACACACCGGAGTCTCGGAAGTCGTAGACCTCCTCAATGTTGGCTTCCTGCAACAATACGTGTCGCAGCCCTTCACCGTAGTCTGTGACCATGAACTGGTTCGGAGTGATATACCCGAGTTTCCCAGTATCCTCACACAGCCAATCCAATCCACGCTCGTAGAACGGGCAGTAAATGTCGTAATTCCCGGTCGTGGAGTCGTACAATTGCTCCATCATTTCCTTCTGCCTGTCCGGAAGATTCTGCGTCCGGACGTATGGTGGGTTTCCGACGACGTAGTCATACTCCATGTAGTTCTTTACAACGAGCGCGAGGACCGTGTCCTCGAACATTTTGAACAGTCTCCCGTCATTGTGCTCTTCTTTGAGATAGCGTACATTCTCCAGCATATCGTCCACATACGGGGAGAAGAAGTCCTCTACACCGGAGTAGTCTTGCTGTGTGTAGCGATTGATCCGTTCTTCAAGTCCGCTCTGGTACGTCCAGTCGAAGTCGCTGCCGAACTCCTCAGCGAGCGCCATGTGGTCTTTTACTGTGTCCAGAACGCCCTGTAGCGCGGCGAAGTACTCTCCAAAGTTCGATACGCTCGTCTCCAACCGAATTGTGTCGAATAACGGCATTCGGACACGTCGGACCAAGAACCCATCCTCTGTTTCTGAGACCTCACTCTCATCTACTTCGAGAGGAAGTGGGACGGGGATGCGGACGTCCTGTTCATCTTCGGTCATCGCGTCGAACGTTAACTGACGACTGTTGTCATCACCAAGGTCAACACCAGTTAACTCCCGTTCGTTTCGGAGAGTGTCTGTCCGGTAGATCGGGAGGCGACGGATCGTGAAATCCGGATTCTCCTGCTTCGCCTTCTGGTACGCTGGAAGAATTGCGACGACAAACCGGATTTGCGCCATCAGCACTGCGAACGGGTGAATATCCAACCCCACGATACGCGGACGGGTACACAGGTCTCGTAAGTGCTCTTCCCAGTCCGGATCGTTATTGTAACGTTCTACGTCATGGAGATACCGCTCAATACCTTCCACGAGGAAAGTCCCGGAACCGCATGACGGGTCAATCAGTCGTTTATTCGAGACACCGCGATCGTAACCTACACCGTCCATGATGTAGTCGATGACGGGCTGTGGCGTGTAGAACTCTCCCAGCGCTTTCCGGGTTTCCGGATCAAAATATCGTTGGTAGAGATCGCCAAGAAGATCTCCTTCGACGTCGCTAAAGTCGAACCGGAGGACGTTGAAGAACACTTCTGCAACGGCTCGGCTGAATCGATCGCGTGTGGACTCACTGATCCGTTCGACATCGCCGGTGCCGCGGGCAACTGCTTCGAACTGGTTCGCGCCGCTCTGGTGACCACGAGAGAGTTGCTCAGTGTATCCGTCAGTCCACCAGACGAAGATGTCATCTTGGAACAATCCTTCGACGAGCTGGTCCTGCATGTCGTCGATCAGGTTGTTCGCTGCGACGGGGAACGCGTCTAAGTTGATGTCTGTGCCGAAGCCTTGGAGACCGCGGAAATAATCGTCCATCCCATTGTACCCGGTTCCGTCGAAGAAGTCGTGGTCTTCAGTTGCCTTCGCCAGAAGTAAACGGGCGAGTAGTGCGTGGCCGCTTTCCACACAGAACATGAAGTCTCGGAGCGACTGGTTGCCGCTGATGAACGGCTCCCATGAACTCGGGATTTCTTCAGGTTCACTCGCGTATGTTGCCTCCCAGAAGTCGTACGCTCCTTTGACAAATTTCGCCTCGCGGTCATCTCGAAGTTCCTGGAGCAAATCCATCATTCCCGTTACGAGGTCGGCGAATGGGCTTCCCTGCTCCAATCGGAATGTGTCGAAGAAGTGCTCTTGACCGAGTTCCGCGTCTTGATCAAGGGGGATAGGGTCCAGTTCACTCAGGAACTGGTTCACATGGTCAGGGTTGGTTAGGTCGAACTTGCGTTTCCGGATTATGCTGAATAAATTGCGGGCTTCGGCGTCAGTAATTGCTGTCAGTAATTTTGCGGGGATAACGTACTCTCTATCAGCGGTATAGACACGAATCTCAACTCCGTTAGTCAGAACGCCGTAGTTCGCTCGAAGCTCATTTACATAATGGAAGAGTTGGTCTTCATGACCAGAGAGATCACGACTCGGTTTCTTGAACTCATAGACACCAGCGACGGACTCGTTAGTGTCAAGCGTAATGTAGTCCGGTCGCCGGTTGTCCGGGAGAGTGAATTCACTCCGGATGTCAGTTCCTGTCCCTTCATATCCGAGGACATCGTAGAACCCCGTTTCCAGAAAAAGATTTTCAACATCTCGTTCGCTCATGTCGTCACTGATACGAGTGGTGATGTCTTGGAGGGAGTCGTGAAGACCCGACGCCGAGGTCATGCTTCTCTACTTGAGAGATCTTCGTTATAAACCTCTGGAAAACACTCAAAACCCCGATCATGACTGGATACGCTACTCCCGCTCCAGACGGTCACCATTTGGTTATTCGTCTCTATTGTTATTTTCTGAAAGTGACATAGTCAACCTCCTGCGGTCAGAACAGAGACCTCATCTATCGCTCAATGTAGCTAGCGAGCCTAAAGCTGCTAGCTGTTGGTTAATCTTCTGAGTCCGACCATGGCCACAGTGATAGGAACCTTGGACTACGTCACCGACGTATGGCCAGACCTCGTCGCAGATCCGGAGGCACCTGCTGTCCACATCGCAGCGGATTGGTCGCAAGCACCACGAAATAGGTACCCTGTCGAGACGGTGGGGTGGCCGTATACTGACGTCAATGATTCGCCCAACCTTCGCGAACTCTCGGCGCCCCAGCCGTATTTCGATAATGGTCTCCCCTGCACTGTGGAATATCCGTGAACGGGTTGCATACGTCAACAACTCGAGCGTCGTTCGTCACGGAGTAGGTCGACGATGACACTCACTGCGGTTCGACTAGAATGTATAAACTCATCTCCTAATTCATCCTCGGGAGGAGAGGGGTGTTTCAAGCTAAATTCCGCTCGGGACACTCTGCATGAACAGGGGGAGAGGGGGGTGTTTCAAGCAAATCAATGGGAGGGGGGTGTTTCAAGCAAATCAATGGGAAGGAGGTGTCTCAAGCTAAATTCCGCTCGGGACACTCTGCATGAACAGGGGGTGAGGGGGTGTTTCAAGCAAATCAATGGGAGGGGGTGTTTCAAGCAAACTTACCCCCCACTGCTTCAAGTGTTCCTATACCCTCAGACGACTCAGGTGACACACCTCGTTGCGAGTGTCATTTCGAAGTCACACAGCGATTTTCTTGAGTTATTTGATCGAATGAGTTGGTGGTGTCCCACACCCCCCCGTGTCCGCATAAATAACAGCGCAGCTACTGTCAGCGGAGCTCCAGACACCATCCTGCGTCGTCATTCATACTAGTGGTTTCCTGAGTTATTCATGGGAAGAGAAGTACACATCACCAACGTAAAGAAATTCGTGACAGTAATGGACTGTCCCGAGGATCTCCATGATCGCTAATTATTAGCGATGTTGATGTCATCAAAATCGGTGGGAAAGACGCCGATTTAGAGTACCGAGGTCATGAGTTTCCGGACGTTTCCGGAAAGAGTGAATTTCCATAAACAAAATCGGAAGACAGCGAGGCTATTGGAGGTATACAACTCCAACAAGTAGGGTCTTTCCGGAACCTACCCGGTCATACTTTTATCAGTTGGCCAAAAACTACACTCTCACCCATAGATGATCCGCGATGCTCGTGTACTCCGTGCCGGATTCGTCCCTGGCGAGGTCGAGCATCGCGACGCCGAAGTCAACCACCTCTCCACCATTCTCGAGCCGATCACGAGCGGAGAGCCCGCCGACACTGCCATCGTCACAGGGCCCAGCGGCGTTGGCAAGACCTGCATCTCGAAGTTCGTCACCGAACGTCTCCGTGAGGAGGTTCTCGACGTCGAGACCACGTACGTCAACTGCTGGCGTAACTACACTCGCTTCCGGACGCTCTACCAGATCCTCGATGATCTCGGTGCGACGATCGACATCCACCGACAGTCGACACCCCACGACGAGCTCGTCGACCGTCTCCAGCGACACGACGGGCCTCGAACCGTCGTCATCCTCGACGAGGTCGACCAACTCGAAGACCCGAGCATTATTTACGACCTGCACAGCCTCCCGCAGTTCGCGATAATCTGCATCGCGAACAAAGAAGAGGAGCTGTTCAGTCGTGTCGACGACCGTCTCGTGAGTCGGCTCCGTTCGAGCGAGCACGTTCGGATGGACAAGTACCACGACGAGCAACTGTTCGACATTCTGAGCGCTCGTGCAAAGTGGGGGCTCGATGAGGACGTCGTTACCGACGACCAGCTCTACCGGATCGCGGATGCGGCCGCCGGCGACGCTCGCCTCGCGATCGGCATCCTCCGGACGGCGGCCAGCGCGGCCGAGCGCGAGAACTGCGACCGGATCACTGACGACATCCTCTTAGACTCCGCCGAGGATGCCCGTGCACAGATCAGACAGAAGAGTCTCGATTCACTCACTCCGCATCAGCGCGTCGTCTACGATATCGTTCGCGATCACGGCCCGCTCGGGCCGAGCGAGATTCATGAGCGTTACACCGAGAAAGTCGACGACCCTCGAACGAAACGGACCGTCCGAACGTACCTCTCCAAGATGGAGCAATACAACCTCCTCAAGGCGAAGGGCACGAGTCGGGATCGAGAGTACTCGCTCGTCGATTCGGCAGCTGCGTCGCCGATGCAGTGATTGGAACGGCGTCACCTACTCTGAACTGAATTCGCCGAGGCCCGATTGTTCGTGGTCCAGCGGCTCGATGACCTGCAGATCGTCGTTGCCGGGGTTGTTGACCCGTGTTGAAATCTCATAGGCGTCCAAATCGTCCTTAGGGTACGGGTGACACAACCTCTTTCGAGCGTCCGGCCCGGAAGAGAGCCAGTCGGATTCAGAGTCCTCTGGAAGGACTACCGGCATCCTGTCGTGGATGGGTTTCATCACGTCGTTCGGAGCTGTTGTCAGGATCGTCACGCACGAGATGGTCTCGTCGTCGCTCTCCCAGACGTCCCAGAGGCCAGCCATCGCAAACGCCGGATCGTTCTCGCGGTGAATCCGGTAGGGCTGTTTAGTTTTGCCGTTCGGTGCTTGCCATTCGTAGAACCCTGATGAGGGGACGAGGCAGGGACGTGATTCCCACGCCTGCTTGAATACACGTTTCTCGTCGGCCGTCTCCGAGCGAGCGTTGATGATTCCCTCCTCGGGCTCGTCCGCCCAGAACGGGATCAGGCCCCAGTGGTAGCGATCGATCTCGTCGGGTGCCTCGTTCGTGATGATGTGTAGGTCATCGCCCGGCGCGATGTTGTATCGGGGAGTATACCCACCGTCCGTGACGACCTCGGCATCGAAGCGAGCCTCGAGGTCGGCTTGGTCGATGAAGAGGGAGTTTCGGCCACACATACAGAAGGGTTCGGACGGAAGCATCTTCAACGTGGTCGCACAGAAACTTCGTCGGCACCGACATTCTTAACCAACATACTGCCTCGTCAAATCCAGAGTGTTGGTTAACATAGGCAGGGCTGGACGAGCCAGATTCTGGAAACGTTCTTGGAAACAGTCAATCGTCCACAGAAACACGACGACTGAGGATGGGTCACCATCTATCTCGTGCCTTCCCTGAAACGCGGAAGCGCCACGCCGCGGCTTATCGGGCTTGTAGACATTCAGTCGGGTATGGGAGAACACTCAACGTCGAACCGACTGGCGGTGGACCAGCCGACTCGGGGCGCGGACCGCAATCAGTCCCTTGCTGACCAGGCCGATCCAGCTACAGACGAGATGCTGTTGCCGCAACTCGACGACGGCATCACCCTGCTCGACGTGGAGGGCAGCCGTGGCGTCCCAATCCTGCAGTCGCTCGCGCTCGACCACCTCCTCCTGCACGACGGGCCCGCTTTCTGGGTCGACGCAAACGGACACGCGACGACGACGACACTCGCCCAGATCGCGCCCAGTCAACGGTTGCTCAACCGAATCCACGTCGCACGCGGATTTACCGCCTACCAGCACTACGGTGCCGTCTGTGATCTCCCGACAGCGGTGAATAAGGTAATCCAGACGTCCACCGCCGACGCCCAGGCAGCCGGTCGAGGGGCGCCAGGTCGTGACGAAGACACGTCTCCCCACACACCCGCCCTCATCGTCGCGCCGACCGTCGACGCCCAGTACCGCGCCGACGATACCCTCGGCGAGACTCACGCGAAAACCTTGCAGGCCCGAACGCTCGCCCGGTTGGCGACCTACGCCGATGGGTACGACATCCCGGTGCTCGTTACGCGAAACGAACGAAACGAATTCACCGAG
>LFFM01000767.1_pt1 | contig 22579 bp, 25 predicted proteins | sample 643131 | NCBI WGS metagenome assembly LFFM01 (sample SAMN03777445, study PRJNA286221) | soda lake metagenome | biome: soda lake; feature: Kulunda steppe; material: water; isolation source: sample Tc-Br brine of Tanatar trona crystallizer | place: Russia: Kulunda steppe | collected 2011-07
AAAAAACACCTGTTAATTTAGAAAAACAGGCGACAAGAGTGACATCCTCCTGGTCGTAAACCGAAAGCGAGCGAAGTTCGCTCAAGCAGTCGAGCGTAGCCCGACGACGCTGAGGCTTCCCACCGCACTACAGGCGGCTGGGTTGGAAACTTCGGGTTTCCACACCGACAAGTGCTGGGAGTGCCACGTCCCCGCTACTCCTATTCCAGACGGGATTCAGAGTCACTTGATTGTTTTGTGTCGGTATCCATCTCCTCTCACCTACGGGATACCTACGAGAGTCAGAGATGGAACCCCAATATTGTCCGATTGTCCTCATGGGGCGGATATACCGCCTTGTCGGTGGGTAGTGTGGCTCAATCCGAGATAACCATGGAGATGGTTGGGTTCACGCCCGGTCGCCAGACTGAGTCTGGCGGGCACTCAGAACGTTTTAATTGCTGATAACGGCGTGAACGCCGGGATTCTCTCGTTGAAGAAAGATAGGCGGTGGCATTTCGAGAACAAACACAGTTTTACCCACTGGGTCGTGAGACGTGAGTAATGCCACCCAGCGCGGATGTCTGTGTCCTCTTGCCGACGCTCAACGAGTCGGCAACCATTGTCGAAGTTATCCAGGACTATCAGGAAGCCGGCTTCGACAACATTCTGGTCGTCGACGGTGGATCAGCCGACGACACGCGAGATCTCGCTTACGAGGCTGGCGCGCGTGTGATAACACAATCAGGAACCGGCAAGGGTCAGGCGATCCGAGAGGCCGTCGAACAAATCGATGCCGAGTACGTACTGATGGCTGATGCGGATATGACCTATCGGGCGCAGGATGCCGAACAGATGCTCGAGCCACTCATTGTTGGTGGTTTCGGACACGTCATTGGAAACCGGTTTGCGAACATGGAAGCCGGTGCAATGACTCGGCTCAACCAGTTCGGTAATAAACTCATCAATCGCGGCTTTCAGTTCATTCATGGAGAGAACTACCGCGATATTCTGTCTGGCTATCGCGCATTTCGCACCGATTCGTTCGCCCAACTAACGCTGTCGGCCGACGGCTTTGGTATCGAAACGGAGATGGCCGTCGAGTGTGCAAAAAACGATATTAAAACTGAAGTCGTTCCGATCACCTACCGGCCTCGTCCGGACGGTTCGTCGACAAACCTCCATCCGATCAAAGACGGCGGCATCATCTTTCTGGAGCTGTACCGAAAGGCCAAAACCAACAATCCACTGTTTTATTTCGGCAGCGTCGGACTCGCCTCGACGATTGCAGGTGTTGGGATGGCCGCGTTCGTTATGTTTCGGTGGTTCATCGACGGAGTGGGCCACGAAATCATCGCAGTCGGTGCAACCGCAGCACTGCTGTTTGGTGTCCAGTTGTTGATGTTCGGCGTGCTTGCAGACCTTATTTTGTCGCTCCACCGCGAACAGGTCGGTCGTATCGACCGACTCGAGGCCGAACAGTTCGAAGCGACCACCCAGAAACCGGAGGCGTCAGTTGCCGACGCCACAGAACAGAAAGGCCCGTCGGCCGGAAAGCAGCCAGCGGAGCCAGCGGAGCCAACGACACAATCCGAGTAGTTAAAACGGCAATAGCGTTCGCAGACGGCCAACGAAGCTGTCACCAGCGTTTTTTCGGTACTCTTCGAACACAGGATGTAACACCTCGAGTAGCCCAGACTCGGAGTCAAACTCGTTTCGTGGAACTGCATCAAGGGCAACCTGGAGTTCGACCGTGTTGCCAGATCCATCAATTGGAATCGCAGTGTTGTCTACCGCATCGACCAACTCACTGCTGGTAGTCGGAAACGCTACGTCTGCAGCCTCGAGTCGGGCCGAGAGTGCGGCAATGCCGAACTCGATGACTTCGGGCTCGGAGGTATCGTTTTGCGGCGGTCTGGCTCCCATTGAGATGATGTTTGGACTCGACTCCTAAAAAGCCAACCACACCGTGTTGCATCTGCTGAACGGATGGTTTATTCTGTCTGCTGGACGTGGAATCAGTATGACCGAGTACACGACAGTTTCGATTCCGAAAGAACTCGCCAAACGAGTCGACGAGACAATCGAGGGGACGAGTTTTACTTCGACGAGTGATCTCGTTCGGTTTCTCCTTCGGAGTATCGTGATCCAACACCAAACCGAAGGGAAACTAACCGAAGCCGAGTTCGCCGAAATCACGGATCAACTGCGTGATTTAGGATATTTAGAATAACAAGCGAGGCGGCATCCGAACGGACTGGTTGTTTATCAGATATACCGACTCGAGAACGTAAGCTGGAAATTGGCTACTCGATAGATTCGACCGGCGGCTCGGCGGCCAACTGCTCGAAGGTCAGTCGCCTGCCACTTCGGTCGTAGGCTCGTACAGTCCCGGCGTCCCACGGCGGAATCGCAACCAAGACCACGCTTGCCAAATCATCACGCTTAGTAATGCTGTCCGGTCCGGATGGATGTGAGACAAAGCGGGCGTGGGCACCGCCAGACGGCGTCCCCAAGTCGACACCAAAGACGGCGTTGACCGAACCTGTCGCATCAGGCATATAAAAGTGTGTGAGCACTGGCGTGTCGGCCTCGAGCGATTCGAGTGCGGTATCGGTTCCCTTGAGTTCGTCAGCGGGAGTGGCAGCCAGCGGCACGTTTGCCTGCTGTGGCTCGCGGTCGCGGGCGAACTCGAGGAGGACTTCGATCAGTCCTTCGGTGGCATACACAGTCATCTATGGTGTGAGAAACTGCTTGGCAGTTTTGCCGTACAGCGACAGCGCGTTTCGTTTCGAACCTGAAAGCGCCGTCGCAAGCGCGTCGGTTGCATTCTCGAGGACGCCCGCGCCGTGGCCGACAAGGATTCTGTCAGGTTGGTATTGACCGAGAACCTCGCGCGGCGGAACCATCCGCAACATCGGATGAACACCGAGTGGCTCACTTTCGGTTGTGAAATAGCTAGCGGTGCCCACGGATTCGGGTACAACTAACGTCTCGGTCTGCGGATTGTAGAGACCGGCTTCCTGCCACGGCGGCACCGAAGAGTTGCGAATTTCGAACAGTTCGTAGTCAGTGTCGCCGAGTCGCCCCTCGAGGCGCTTGATCGGAGCGTCAATCTGTGAGGCAACTCCGCTCATCCACCGTGGAATGTGGACAGGGACGTCGTATCGACGGGCAATCTGGGCGGCATCTCGCTTGTGTCGATCCAGACAGACGACGACGCCGGCTACATCGCCAAACTCACCGAGCAAATCGTCGAGATCATCGGCAGCAACGGGATCGACGAGCCACAACCCCTCGTCGGTCTCGAGGGCATGGCTTGCCCGTTGCATTGTTTCGTGAGGATAGGCGATCCAACCGACACCGCCGTCGAATCGGTCGATTTCGGTGAGCGTCGTCGAGCCGTCTGCTTTCATCGGCATACCACAGAAAAGAGCCGAGCAGGCTTAAAAACCGGGTTGTCAGAGGATCTACAGTCGGTCGGTGTTGATCTGGATTTCTGGCGGTGTAACAACGAGGAACTTTCTGAAATGCATGAGCTCGCCGCCCATATCTTTGATTTCACGAGCGAAACCAGCAGCCAGTTTGTTGAGGTCGCCTTCGACTGACAACACGAGAATATTTCCCTGCGAGACAGCCTGGATCCACTCGTCTGCAGGTGTCTCGCCGTTGAGCACGCCGAGAACCACCTGATCGCTTGGTAGATCACCGAGTTCTGCTTCGGCATCGCGGAGGTCAAGATCGAAATCAGTCATACCCGTTCGTTGGCAGCCGTAACGAAAAGCGTTCGGACACGGTGATACGTTGCTGACAAGCGCCTCGGGCGACGACTAACCTGTATCTGGGCTCCTCAGAGCCGACAGACGCCTTCAGAAGCGGTGGATTTATGTGTGCCGTCGGCCTCGGCATGAAGTACATGTCTCATCAAGACACGGAGGACCTGTCGGATTCCCCGGCGGATCGAGTTCTTCGAGGGCACATTAGACAGCACTGACGAAATAGAGTCAGTACGAATTTTCGATACAACGCTGCGTGACGGCGAGCAGTCGCCACGTACCTCGTTCGACTACAACGACAAGCGCGCCATCGCCGAGTTGCTCGACGATATGGGCACCCACGTTATCGAAGCTGGGTTCCCCGTCAACTCCGAACCGGAGTTCGAGGCAGTCTCGGATATTGCAGCCGCAACCTCGGCGACGACCTGTGGATTGGCCCGGGTCGTCGACAAGGATATCGAGGCGGCAATCGAGGCGGGCGTGGATATGGTTCACGTCTTCGTGAGCACCAGCGATGTCCAGCTGCAGGACTCCATGCACGCGAGTCGCCAAGAGGCGGTCGATCGCGCTGTCAAGAGCGTCGAGATGGTTCGGAATGCGGGTCTCGAGGTGATGTTTTCGCCTATGGACGCTACCCGAACAAACACGTCGTTTCTCATCGAAGTCGTTGAGGCGGTCAGCGAGGCTGGCGTCGATTGGATCAACATTCCCGACACCTGTGGAGTCGCAACTCCCTCGAGGTTTGCGGATCTCATCGGGTTGGTCGGCGAACACACCGACGCACGGATCGATGTCCATACTCACGATGACTTCGGGCTGGCAAGTGCGAACGCGATGTCAGGCTTCGAGGCCGGTGCTCACCAGGCACAGGTTTCGGTCAACGGCATCGGCGAGCGCGCTGGTAACGCCGCCTACGAAGAGGTCGTCATGTCAGCCGAGAGCCTCTACAACGTAGATACTGGCATCGACACCACGAAGATCACCGAATTGGCTCGGCTGGTCGAAGAGAAATCAGATATTCCGATTCCCGTGAACAAGGCGGTTGTCGGCCGCAACGCGTTTGCCCACGAAAGTGGGATTCACGCCGCTGGCGTGATGGAAAACACCGACACCTTCGAACCCGGCGTGATGACTCCCGAGATGGTCGGTGCCTCTCGAGAGTTCGTCCTCGGTAAACACACCGGCACCCACTCCGTTCGGAAACGACTCGTCGATATCGGCTTTGATCCGACCGAAAGTCAGGTTCGGACAGTCACGAAGCGAGTCAAAGAGTTCGGGGCCGAAAAACAGCGGATCACCGATTCGGTGATCGAACGCTTTGCCAAGGAAGTCGGCGTTCAGCGGCAACCCGAGGAGGTTCGAACCTGATGGCCTCCCGGCCGGTTGCTTGTGACGGTGAGCGACAGCCCCAGCCACAGCGGTGGGCTCATCGAACGCGTAAGTATTATAATGACAGACCGTATTCACTCAGATACAATGCGACAGCGCGTCCAAACTCGCGGTCTGCGTTCCCGTCGAGTGGCTGCTGTCGACGTCATCGGTATCGTAGGGGCCTAGCCCCGCATACTACCTTTTCCCACCGAGACGAACCGTTTTTCCACTGCAACCGGAGCACAGTGGACAGACCACAATCTGAGTCGACAGTACACATGCAATCTACAACAACACCACACCGAAACTGCACAGCCAACCTGAGAGTCAATCGACGAGGTATGGATCAATGAGCGACGCACACCAAACCACAGCCAATATCGACACCGCAGAGTCGACAGAAGACTCGGCCGACGACAAGGCGGGAGCGACCCCCGTTACCGACGGCTCGAGTTCGATCGTCCGCGCGCTCGAGAACGCGGGCGTCGAACACGCCTTCGGCGTTCAGGGCGGTGCAATTATGCCCGTTTACGATGCGCTGTGGGATTCGGAGATTGAACATATTACGATGGCCCACGAGCAGGGAGCCTCTCATGCTGCGGACGCCTACGGCGTTGTCGCCGGCTCGCCCGGCATCGCGCTGGCGACCTCCGGGCCAGGGGCGACCAACCTGGTGACTGGCATTGCGGACGCCAATATGGATTCGGACGCCATGCTCGCACTGACGGGCCAGGTTCCTAGTGACATGGTCGGTTCGGATGCGTTTCAGGAGACCGACACGACCGGCGTTACGATGCCGATCACCAAACACAACTACTTTGCGAACTCCGCCGATACGATCGGCGACACCGTCGGAGAGGCGTTCGCGCTGGCCGAATCCGGCCGCCCTGGCCCGACGCTGGTTGATCTGCCAAAAGATGTGAGCTTCGAAGAGACTGACGTCGAACCCGGCGAGCCGACGCTGCCCGAAACCAGCCAGCCGACGACGACCGCCGACCCCGAGAACGTCGCCGCGGCCGCTCGCGCAATCGAGCGCGCCGAAAAGCCCCTGTTGTTGTTCGGCGGCGGCGTTATCAAGGCCAACGCCTGCGAGACTGCTCGCGCGTTCGCGCGTGATCATGGTATTCCGGTTGTCACGACAATGCCCGGAATCGGCACGTTCCCGGAAGACGACGAACTCTGTCTGTCGTGGGCTGGCATGCATGGCACCGGCTATGCCAACATGGCGATCACCCACACAGACTGTCTGATCGGTGTTGGCACCCGCTTCGACGACCGGTTGACAGGCGGAATTGACACGTTTGCCCCGGAGGCAGAGGTCGTCCATATTGACATCGACCCTGCGGAGGTCAGCAAAAACATCCATGCCGACTACCCGTGTATCGGTGATGCGGGCACAGTTCTCGATCAGTTAACCGACGAAATCGACCACGAGCCGGACGCTCGAGAGTGGCGCGAGCAGTGTCAGACCTGGAAATCCGAGTACCCGATGGATTACCCAGTCGATGAAAACGCACCACTCCGCCCAGAGTTCATCGTTGAAGCATTTGATGAGGCGACCGCGGATGATACGATTGTCACGACCGGTGTCGGCCAACACCAGATGTGGGCCGCCCAGTATTGGATATACACCGAACCCCGGACGTGGGTTTCTTCACACGGGCTCGGGACGATGGGCTACGGCCTACCCGCCGCCATTGGCGCGCGGTTTGCCGCAGACGATAATCAAGACGTTGTCTGTTTCGACGGCGACGGGTCGTTCCTCATGACGCTCCAGGAAATCTCGGTCGCGGTCCGAGAGAACCTCGATATCACCATCGCAGTGCTCAACAACGAGTACGTTGGCATGGTTCGCCAGTGGCAGGATGCCTTCTTCGAAGGCCGACACATGGCATCCGAATACAACTGGATGCCTGAGTTCGACAAACTCGCCGAAGCATTCGGTGCACAAGGCTGGCGCGTCGACAACTACGACGAGGTCGCCGACGCTATCGAAGAAGCACTCGCGTATGACGGGCCGTCCGTGATCGATTTCCATATCGATCCCGAGGCCAACGTCTACCCCATGGTCGCCAGCGGCGCACCAAACGGCAAGTTCGCACTCTCGGAGGATCAACTATGAGTCAGAACGAACAGGGCCTACAAGGGCCACCACCGGAAGAACGACCACACCCAGAAGGACGACGAAATACCCAGGGAATTCGGATCGACCCCGAAGTCGAGGCCGAACCCGACACCCGCACCGCGTTAGTCTCGGCGCTCGTCAAACATGAACCCGGCGTGCTCGCGCGCGTCTCGGGGCTGTTCAGCCGCCGACAGTTCAACATCGAGAGCCTTACTGTGGGGCCGACGACCGTCGAGGGCAACGCCCGAATCACGCTGGTCGTCGAAGAGACTGAACCCGGAATCGATCAGGTGAAAAAACAGCTCGCCAAACTCAAACCCGTGTTGTCGGTTGGCGAACTCGAGGATCGCGCGATTCGCTCCGAGCTTGTCTTGCTGAAAGTCAACGGCGACGAGCCTGATAAAGTCCAGGCGATCACTCAAATGTACAACGGTGAGACCCTAGATGCCGGCCCGCGGACGATCACCGTCCAACTGACCGGCGAATACCACAAAATTGAAGACGCCCTTGATGCCTACCGGCAGTTCGGCATTATCGAAATCGCACGAACTGGCCCGACTGCGCTCTCGCGGGGCGACCAGCCGACGACACCCGGCGAAAAGCCAGCCGCAGAGGCGACACTGGGTGTGCCGTCGACTGACGGCGGGACAGACACTGCGAGTAACGCCGATAGCACTAACGGCGAGGCACGGAGCCAAGCCGAAACCACCAACTAACCCCGGCTAAATCTTACCAATACAATGGCAGACAAACTCAACGCAACAATCTACTACGACGACGACGCAGACCAAAGCTATCTTGACGACACGACAGTAGCCGTCCTCGGCTACGGCAGCCAGGGCCACGCCCATGCCCAGAACCTCGCCGACAGCGGGGTTGATGTGGTTGTTGGCCTTCGTGAGGACTCCTCTTCGCGTGCAGCAGCCGAAGCAGACGGCCTGCGGGTGGCGACACCGGTCGAAGCAGCCGCTCAGGCCCAGGTTGTCTCGGTTCTGGTGCCTGATACGATCCAGCCGGCCGTCTACGAGCAGATCAAAGACGAACTCGAGGCGGGCGACACCCTGCAGTTTGCCCACGGGTTCAACATCCACTACAACCAGATCAATCCCAGCGAGGATATCGACGTCACGCTTGTTGCGCCTAAATCGCCAGGCCACCTGGTACGACGGAACTACGAGGCCGACGAGGGAACGCCCGGCTTGGTCGCAATCTATCAGGACGAAACCGGCGAGGCCAAAGAACGCGCGCTTGCCTACGCGAAAGCGATCGGCTGTACTCGTGCGGGCACCATCGAGACCTCATTTAAAGAAGAAACCGAGACCGATCTGTTCGGCGAGCAGGCCGTCCTCTGTGGCGGTGTCACCAGCCTCGTCAAACAGGGCTACGAAACGCTCGTAGAGGCGGGATACAGCCCCGAAATGGCGTACTTCGAGTGTCTCAACGAACTCAAACTGATCGTTGATCTGATGTACGAAGGCGGTCTCAGCGAGATGTGGGAATCAGTTTCCTACACCGCAGAGTACGGTGGGCTGACTCGAGGCGACAGAGTCGTCGACGAACACGCCCGCGAACAGATGGAACAAGTCCTCGAGGAAGTCCAAGACGGCAGCTTTGCCCGACAGTGGATCCTCGAAAACCAAGCCGGGCGGCCGAACTACGACCAGCTACGCAGCGCCGAAGAGAGCCACGAAATCGAAGCAGTCGGCGAGGAACTGCGCGGGCTGTTCTCGTGGGCTGACGAAGAAAAGTAGATACATGACCACACAACACTATCGAGGTAACAGATGAGCAACGGAACGCTGTACGACAAAGTATGGGAGAAACACAAAGTAACCGAGCTGCCCAACGGACAGGATCAACTGTTCATCGGGCTGCACCTCGTCCATGAGGTCACGAGTCCACAGGCGTTCGGAATGCTTCGAGAGCGGGATTTGAACGTTGCGTATCCGAACCAGACGTTCGCGACGACAGATCACATCGCACCGACTGAAGCCGAAAAGCGAAAACGACCGCTTCAGGACGACCAGGCCGAAGAAATGCTGAGCGCACTCGAGACCAACACGGCCGAAAACGGCATCACCTTCTTTGGCTTCGAGTCGGGCAAACAGGGGATCACCCACGTTGTCGCACCCGAACTCGGCCTTTCGCAGCCAGGAATGACCGTCGCCTGTGGTGACAGCCACACCGCGACCCACGGTGCGTTTGGCTCGATTGGGGTTGGCATTGGAACCTCCCAGATCCGGGACGTGCTGGCGACCGGTTGTATTGCGGCTGACAAACAGAAAGTCCGCCGGATTAATGTCGAGGGAAGCCTCGGTGAGGGTGTCTACGCCAAAGACATCATTCTGAAAATCATCCAGGATCTGGGCGTCGACGGCGGCGTTGGCCACGTTTATGAGTATGGCGGCGAAGCCATCGAGGCACTGGATATGGAAGGTCGGCTCGCGGTCTGTAATATGTCCATCGAGGGCGGTGCGCGTGCGGGGTATATCAACCCCGACGAGACGACCTACGAGTACCTCGAAGGCCGCGAATACGTCCCCGAAGGCGAGGAGTTCGAAGAACGCAAAGCATACTGGGAGTCGATCAGATCGGCCGAAGACGCCGAGTACGATGATGTCGTGACGGTTGATGCCGACGGTATTGACCCACTCGTTACTTGGGGGATCAACCCCGGCCAGGTGATTGAGATTACCGATACGGTGCCGGAACCCGAGAACTTCGAGACACGAACCGACCAAGAGGCCGCACAGAAGGCACTCGACCACATGGAGATCGAACCCGGCCAGTCAATGGTCGGCTACGACATCGATGTCGCCTTCCTTGGAACCTGTACCAACGGTCGCGTCTCAGACTTCGAGGAGGCAGCCAAGATCCTCGAGGGCAATCAGATCGCCGACGGCGTCCGCGCACTTGCAGTGCCGGGCTCCGAGACCGTTCGTGCGGAGTGTGAAGCCCGTGGCCTCGATGAGGTCTTTATTAACGCTGGCTTCCAGTGGCGACGGGCCGGCTGTTCGATGTGTCTGGCGATGAATGACGACTATCTCGAGGCCAATGAGGTGTGTGCCTCATCGTCGAACCGCAACTTCATTGGTCGACAGGGCTCGAACGAGGGTCGAACCGTCCTGATGAGCCCTGCAATGGTCGCTGCCGCAGCCATTGAAGGCGAAGTCACCGACGCACGTGATTTCCTGGGTGAGGAACCATCTGGTAGTGCCAGCGGTGTCGAGGAGGCTGCAGACTAATGACGCCCGAAAACCACATCACTGATGTGTCGGGCACGGGCGTGCCGATTCCCGGCGACGACATTGACACCGACCAGATCCTGCCCGCACGCTTCATGAAAGAGGTCACCTTCGACAACATGGCAGATTACCTCTTTTATGACGCCCGCCGAGACAGTGACGGCGAGTTCAACGACCACCCGCTCAACCGTTTTGAGGGTGCCTCGATTGCAGTGATCAACTCGAATTTCGGCTGTGGCTCCTCCCGTGAGCACGCACCCCAGGCGATGATGCGCTGGGGCGTCGACGGCATCGTCGGCGAATCCTACGCCGAGATTTTCCGCGACAACTGTAAGTCGCTGGGCATTCCGGCTGTGACGACAGACCACGAGACGGTCGTCGAACTCCAAGAGTGGATCGAAGCCAACCCCGACGAGGAAATCGACATCGATGTCGAAACCGAAACAGTCAGCTACGGTGAGACGACCATTGACGTCGATATTGACCACGCCATGAAAGAGGCCCTTGTCGAGGGGATCTGGGATACGACGGCGCTGATGTACTCCAACAAAAGCAAAGTCGAAGCAACAGTAGACGAACTGCCATACGCCCAAAGCGACTAGGTCTGCTGTCGATTGTATTGTATTGTATTTGTAGTCGATTTCTCCGTATCCTGTGAGGCCACAGCCGACTGGCTGGCCGGCTGATTGCAACACACCCAGTATTTCAAGACACTTACATTGATTCGTCTCGAGTGTGCATACCAGACAATGGCCTCCGAAACAGTCAGTTGCACACTACTAACACAATGAGACAGTGGCCCGAAATACCAACAGTCAACTCGAGACTGCCGGAGTGTTTCTCTTCGGGTCATCTCTGGATACTCGAGGCAGTCGTCGGCGCACCACTACGATTTCGGCTTCGTGAGTCGGGGCAGTTGGCCTTCGGCGATGCGGATCGTGTGTATGCAGAACCCGAAGCAATGCCCGAACAGTACCAGCATGCACTCAACCATATCCAGAGTGCATTCGACCGCGAGAGACTCCGGAAAGCAATCAAACAGCCAACAGAAATCGTCTTTTTCGGCACCGCCTTGCAGTATCGAGGCCTCGAGTACGATTGGGAGCAGGCACCGTCGTTTGTCGGCCAAGAAATCTGGTCGGCCACAGACGAACAGTTTCGGCCACCGGATGCAACAGAGGGCATTTTCGAGCGACTTGGCCTCGAGCCAATCAATCCACTCGAAAAAGAGCTTCCGGTCCGTGATTTCGACCCCGAGAGGTATGGATATCCACAGTCAGCCTGGTACGAAGGGCCTGTAGCCGGTATCGTGATCCGTGATAAACAGGGCCATCGCGCCAGCCGGCCGAATCCGGCGGTCGAAATCGACAACACACCGCAAACGTCCGCAACGAATGCCGACGAACTCGCTGCGATGTACGGTTCCGACAGTCGGCTCAGTCGTCTCCTAAGTGGGTACTCAGAGACGACACAGGCTATAGAGCCGAACCAACTGTTCGAGCGTGCCTTCGAGTCGGCAGTTCGTGAGCTTCATCCACGCGTGTTCGCACCCGCGGGCGAAATCGAGCGAGCCGCCTTTCGGTCAGCGTTGGCCGCCCGGAGTGGTGAATTCCTCCAGAACAATACTGTCTGACTGGCCGGAACCGACAGATCCGGTCGACAGTACGTTGGTTTAGCCCAAGGGACTTTTGATGCCCCATATCCTATAGCTGTGCAATTGAATGACAGAACCTGTATCTCGACCTCCTGGTGTGGACCACGAAGCTGACCTCGAGTGGTGCCACGAGACCGTTCAGGGCGTCTCTCGGACGTTTGCGCTGACTATCGACGTCCTGGAGGAACCGATGTCGACACACATCTGTTTGGGCTATCTGCTTTGCCGCATCGCCGACACCATCGAAGATGCCGGCCACATCCCACCCGAGCCCCAAGCCGAGTTGCTTCGAACCTACGATGAGGCGATCAATCCCGACTCGGAGACAGATATCGTACAGTTCAGAGCCGAAGCCGACGAGTGGATTCCAGACGAACGAACACCCGACTGGATAGTTGTCGCCGAGGCCCCACGCGTGGTTGCCACGTTCGATGAGTTGCCCGAGGACGTTCAAAAAGCGATTATCCCGCCCGTCCGCGAGTTGGTCGACGGGATGGCAATGTTCATCAATCGGTATGCCAACGCCGGCGGGCTTCGGATCGACACGCGTGATGAACTCGAAGAGTACTGTTATTATGCGGCAGGCACGGTCGGGAACCTCATTACGAACCTGCTGACCCGCGGCGATCTCGCCAAAGACAAACGCCAGCGGCTGTACAATACGGCCGTCGAATTCGGCCTCCTGTTGCAGTTGGTCAACATCTCGAAAGACGTCTATGATGATTATACAGCAGAAAACAACGTCTATCTGCCCGCTGAGTGGTTGGCCGACGAGGGAATCGACCAGGAAGCGGTCGTTGATCCCGAAAATCGCCAAGAGACCGCCAAAGTCGTCAGTCGAACCGCAACCCACGCCCAGTCGTTTCTCGGTGACGCCGAGAGGTATCTCAAAGCGATGCCGCTGCGGCACGGCAACACAATGGCTGCCTGGGGCGTTCCGTTCTTGCTCGCAGTAGGGACGCTCAGAGAGCTTATGTCTCGGCCAGAGGATGCGCTCACCGAACGTGGCATCAAAGTCTCACGACAAGAAGTCTTTGCAGTGATGAATGCGATGCGAACCGGCCGAAAAGACTCCCTGAGCGAACTCCGAGAGGCCATCGCCCACCAGCCATACCATCGCGTTGTCACAAACGCCGACTGAGCGCCTCGAGGCAGCCTCCGCAGGCGTGGATTCGCCCAGCATCGCAGATCTGCTCCGTATAACACTGTGGTCGTGACCACCAGAAGATCCACGCGTTTTTATTCGTGGTGACAGAATCCTCATTCATGAGCTTCGAAAAAGACGACCAGGCCGTGTTGCACGACAAACACAGCGAATACGACGGCGAGACGGGGACGATCACACAGGTCGTCGAAAACATGTTCGGCGATGCAACGTATACGATCAGCTTCGAGGAGGGCCAAGAGGCTGGCGTACCTGAAGACGATCTCGAGGCAGTCGACGACGAGGCCGACAGCGACGAAGAATAACCGCGAGGCGAGTGCTTTTTCCCTTCAGTCACTAAGATGCGACCAATGCCGAGAGTACCCTTTCACTATATTGATCTTCGGACATTCTGTTATGCGACTGAAGACGAAAAACGGGTCGAAGACGCACTGCGTGCGTTTCTGCCCGAAGAGTTCGAACTCGACCGGATGGAAAACACCGGCCACCACGGTGATCGGATCGTAGTACTTTCGGCACGCGTTGAGACCGCCGACGAGATGCGATACATTCTGGATCGGCTGGCCGAACTCGAGGAAATCGACCGGATTCTCGAGGAACTCAACGAGCGTGTCGATGACAACTGCTCGTTTTTCCTTCGACTGAACAAACAGGCTGCATTTAAAAACGAGGTTGAACTCGGAGCCGGAATCACACTTCGAGCGAAAGTCGAAGCCTATCCGGCCAAACACGAGACAGCAGTCGAAAACGCGCGTGAGGCCTTAGAACAGTCCTGTTCGTGAGCCCGCTTACTCGTCGTCGACCCACTTGATCGAACAGCCTCGAGCGGGCAGATCGTCGCATTCGACAGGCTCGCCGGCCAACACCGACTGGATTGCCTCGCGAGCATAGAACGCCGTCGGCTCGCTTTCTGGGTCGAGCGCATCATCCAATCGTCCATGGTACGCCAAGATCCACTCATCGCCGTCGCGTCGAAACAGGAAGGGATCTGGCGTACAAACTGCACCGTAAGCACGGGCGACATCTTGGGTTTCGTCGTACAGATACGCATCGTAATCTATGGTGTCTTCTTCGACGAGTTCGACCATGCTCTCGAAGTCATCGTCGGGATACTCCGGGTTGGCGTTGGGATTGATGCCGACGACCGCAGCCTCGTCGAACTCTGCGGCCAGTTCGTTCAGAACGTCGAATTTGGCCTTGGCGTACGGACAGTGGTTGCACGTAAAGACGACCAGCAGAGCGTCGTTGTCGGCGAACGACTCGAGGGAGTACGTCTCGCCGTCGACGCCGGCGAGTTCGAACGCCGGGGCGTTATCGCCGCGTTCGAGTTCGGAGTCGGATTCTTTCAGTACCATATACACCACTAGAGCCCCGGGTGGAAATTCATTTGGGATTGACTGGCCGTCGAGTCATACCCACTCGAATAGACCCTCCTGGGAGGCCATCGTGGTGACCGATGGTCGATGGTGTAGGACTCGAGGACGCTGAGTGGAGGTTCCTCGTTGCAGTCAGTGTCGCTTTGCCGCAGGCTACTTTCAGGTAACAAGCGAGATCAACACAAAAAGCGAGCCGACAGAGCCCAAGGTCGTAACAAAAACGTTGAGCGAGGCGAACTCGCTGTCGCCACCCAACTCGTAGGCAAACACATACGTTGAGACGGCTGTCGGTGTCCCGAGCATGACAACCGCAGCCTGGAACGTCGAGGCGTCGACAGCGAGTACCGAAAACGCGAGCCACGCAATCGCTGGCATCACGATCAGTTTGAGCCCAACGACAGCGCCAGTTGCACCCAAATCAATTGACGGCCCGTCGACTTGGAGGGTCGCGCCCACACAGAGCAATGCTAAGGGCAAAGCGAGTGCTGCCAGCACATCGAGACCAACGACGACTGCCGGGTTGAGACGTACACCCAACGAACCAACAGCGATACCGCCCAACAACGCGAGTAACACCGGGTTCCGTGCGAGCTCGAGCAGTTGCGCCCGGAGCCGGGTATCGGCCCCAGTGATCGTTACCAACAACAACACGGTGATTGGCACCTGCGTGAGCGAGCCGATACCAAGGACGACACTGGCGATAGCCGTTACTTCGGCATCAAACGTCGCGGCGACAAGCGGGAGCCCGAGATACCCCAAATTCGAGTGGTACGACTGAACAGTTGCAACGCTCCGGCGAGCCGGAACGTCTTGGTGGACGTTGACAACCCACGCGAGACCGGCAGTCACAGCGAGCACTCCTACCACACCGACAAACAATGCAGGCGTCAACAGCGCGGCAATGTCCTGGTCGTAAGTCGCAGTGAACACAAGCGCGGGCAACGCGCCGTAGTAGGCGACCGTGTTGAGCCTCGAGGTCCGGCTGCGGTTGAGAACACCGCTCTGTCTGAGCGCGGTGCCGACGAGCAACAACACGAGCAGCCCGAGAAGCCGACCAAGAACCTCCATACACCTGCTGGGTCGACGAGGCGTTTGACCGTCCCGGTTTGGCTATACGTCGAGTGCAGTGTCACGTTCTGGCGGTTGCAAATATACCTTTTAGTAATATTTGAATAGAAAAGTATTATTAAAGAGTATCCGTTACTAGAAGTACGATGAGTGTACACGAAGAGCCGAGACGAACCGAACCGTCGACGAACGACCACGCTGACCGCTGGGAGCCCGTCCGCGAGTTGCCCCCGAGTTCGAAACTCGTTGCGAAGGTCCTCGATGACCACGAGACGCTGACCCAAAGCGAACTCGCCGAGGAAACGCTGTTGTCGACGCGAACGGTTCGGGGAGCCGTCGAACGACTCGAGGCGGTAGGTGTGGTTGATTCTCGCGTCTCATTTACTGACGCCAGAAAACAGCTCTATCAGCTTACGATCTAAAAGCAGGTTGCACAACACTCGTCGGTTCTGACGTGCGTGTGCAGTAGGAGGTTGATCCCAACCGCCTCTGGTTGGGAGTGTCTGTTCGACACCGACTCACGGAGACGTACTAGTGTGCGTCTCGCCACCAACTGCCCTACTACTACAATTGGTGTCTATCTTCTATCTGTATAATGTGCTGACAGCCTATGAGTGTCGCAAATCATATGCAGTCGGAACAGACACAGAGAGTATGGACGCCAAACGCGAACTACTCGCGCTGCTTTCGACCGACGCCCGAGAGTCAACCGAAGATATCGCCCGTCAACTCGGGATCGACGCCGACCACGTCGAGAAGTTACTTGACGAACTCGAGACCGAAGGCACACTCAAGGGGTATCAGGCAGTCGTCGACTGGGATAACATCGACGACCAGCGCGTGGCGGCGTTTGTTGAACTCAACGTCGAACTCGACCGCGAGACGGGCTACGAAGAGATCGCCGACCGGATCGCCCGCTTTTCTGAAGTCGAGTCGCTCCGGTTGGTCTCGGGTGATTACGATTTCGCCATCGAAGTGACCGGCGAGTCAATGCAAGATGTCTCTCGATTCATCTCGAATCAGATTGCGCCGATTCCAGAGATTACACAGACAGTGACCCACTTTATTATGGAGACCTACAAGGAAGCGGGAATTGATTTCGGCGACCGGGACAGTGACGACAGGCTCTCGGTTTCACCATGACGTTGCAACCAAACGATCGAATGGCTGGCGTCCCAGAATCGGGTATCCGTAAGTTCTTCGAGTTGGCCGAAGAACGCGACGATGTGATCTCGCTGGGAGTTGGCGAGCCAGACTTTTCGGCTCCGTGGGCCGCTCGAACCGCAGCGATCCACTCGCTGGAAGCAGGCAAAACCTCCTACACATCGAACCGTGGGATGGCCGAACTCAGAAGGCTAATTGCAAGCTACAGCAGCCAGTGGGGCCACAGCTACGATCCCGAAACCGAAATTCTGGTCACTACCGGCGCAAGCGAAGCCGTCGATCTCGCGCTCCGAACGTTCGTCTCACCGGGCGACAGCGTCGCACTCCACGAGCCGAGCTACATCTCTTATGAACCAGGCATTCGGTTTGCTGGCGGCGAGCCACTCAGCGTACCGACAAGCGCGAAAAACGATTTCGTATTGACGCCCGAAGCCCTCGCTGCGGCGGGTGCCGACGAGGCCGAGGTGCTGGTGTTGTGTTATCCTAACAACCCGACCGGCGCAGTGATGACAGAACCAGAAATCCAGGCTGTCGCAGAGTTCTGTGTCGACCACGACATCGATGTGATCGCCGACGAAATCTATGCGGCACTCACCTATGAGGGCGAACACACCTCAATTGCAACGATGCCCGGCATGCGCGAACGAACAATCGTCATCAACGGCTTTTCAAAAGCATATGCGATGACTGGCTTGCGACTCGGATATGCGCTAGGGCCTACCAACGCTGTCGACTCATTGAACCGCGTCCACCAGTATACGATGTTGTCGGCTCCGACAACCGCACAGTATGCAGCAATCGAGGCCCTGCGGAGCTGTGGGGACGCTGTCAAAGAAATGACAACTGCCTACAACCGTCGGCGACGATTCGTCCTCTCGAGATTCGAAGAAATGGGCATGGACTGCTTTACTGCACGTGGTGCGTTCTATGCGTTTCCCGAGTGTGGTGGCGACGACGAAGCGTTTGCCGAACAACTGCTCAAACAAGAGGGTGTCGCTGTTGTCCCTGGCCGTGTGTTCGGTGAGTGTGGCGAGGGACATCTCCGTGTGTCCTATGCGACGGGCATGCGCGAACTTAAAACAGCGATGAACCGGATCGAAGCCTTCTACGACGGCCAATAGAGCGATGTTGTTCGGTGGAGTTCGGTCTTCTAACGGCGATACCACAGAACAAACCCGAAAACAGAGGGAACAGCCATCTTCGACGCCGAAGCCTGATTAAAACTCGAATGAGTCGGTGTCGTCGTCAGACTCGAGATTGAACTCTTGGTCGGAATCCGGTGTGTCGAATGCCTCATAGAAGCCGACGAACTCCTCGTGGTCATCGAACGATCCGAGTGTTTCGTCTAGTTCTTCGCGGAGTTCCTCGAGGCGGTCGGTGAGTTCCTGATACTCGTCGTTGTCCTCGAGTGACGAGCGGCCCTTTTCAGACTCCAACAGTGCTTTTTTCGAGGCCAGCGAGTAGAGCTCTTGGACACCCTTGTCGTACGAACTTCTGGACAGTAGGTCTTCGACGGTCTCTTTGAGTGTATCTCGAGTCACCGGTTTGACGAGATACGTATCGAAGCCCATCTCGATAATATCGAAATCAGGCTCAACTGCAGTTACCATCGAAACCGGACAATCAATGCCTTTCTCGCGGGCCGCATCAAGCACTTCGTCACCAGAAAGACCTGGCATTCGGCGATCCAACAACATGACAGAGATTTCATCATCGAGTTGTTCCAGTGCTTCTTCGCCACCGTAGGCTGTCCGTACCCGGTAGTCGGCTTTCAGCCACGTGGCATACAGGTCTGCTAAGTCTGGCTCGTCCTCGACGACGAGTATGAGTGGGCGGTCGTCGTTCATGGCTCCCTAGATCCCTCAGCGGTCACAGTATGCTTGTGGTATGCGGGGACATATGAAAATACCCCTTTGGTTCTCAGTCTGAACAATTTGGAGGACAAGTAATTTATAAGTAACATATATTGGAGATGCTGCTGTGCTATGTATTACCACCCAATTATCGATTATAAGTATTCTGATTGGGGAACATACTGGATAACAAACTGACAGTAGATAGTGGTTATTCTGGGCTGTAGTTTGGTGCTTCGTCAGTAATCATCACATCATGTGGATGGCCTTCAGTCTGGCCTGCAGCCGAAACCCTGACGAACTCCGAACGCTGTTTGAACCCGCTGAGCGTTTCAGCACCGACATACCCCATCCCAGACTGCATACCGCCGACGAGCTGGTGGAGTTCGGAAGCAAGCGTTCCCTTATATGGCGTTGCAGCCTCGACACCCTCAGGAACGAATTCCTCGTCGTCATCAGCGTCTTTGAGATAGCGGTCGCCGCCGCCGGATTTCATCGCACCGACACTGCCCATTCCGCGATACTGTTTGTACTTTTTGCCGTTCATCGTAATGATGCGGCCGGGTGCCTCCTCGGTGCCAGCAAAGTATGATCCGAGCATGATGGCGTCGGCACCGGCGGCGACGGCTTTGATTGCGTCCCCAGAGTACCGAATTCCGCCGTCAGCAATGACAGGTATGCCTTCAGAGGCAGCGACATCAGCGACTTCGGCGATTGCAGTAATCTGTGGCATCCCCGCACCGGTGACGACACGGGTCGTACAGATCGAACCCGGGCCAATCCCGACTTTGATTCCGTCGGCAAAATCAATGACTTCTGTGGCCGCCTCGCGAGTGCCGACATTGCCGACGACGACATCTGCCTCAACGAGTGTTTTGATTTCGCGGGCAGATTCGATAACGTTGAGGTTGTGTGCGTGTGCACAGTCGATAAACAGCACGTCCGCGCCAGCCTCATCGGCTGCAGTCGCGCGGTCTTTCTCGAATGGGCCGACAGCAACACCGCAAACAAGTCTCCCCTCGTCGTCGCGGGCAGCCTCTTGATGCTCGCGTCGCTGAAGCACTCCTTGCATGGTAATGAGGCCAACGAGTTGGTTGGCTTCGTCGACGATTGGGACGCGCTCGATTTTGTACTCATACATCAACTCGAGAGCTTCACGCGCTTCGACGCCTTCAGAAGCGGTGATGACTTCGTCAGTCATCGCCTCTTCGACAGTGTCTGTCTCGCCGACCTCGAGGAACGGACGAATGTCGGTGCCGGAAATGATACCGAGAACGGTATCGTCATCGTCAACGACCGGCGCACCTGAGACACCCTCGCGGTTCATCATGTCGTCGACGTCGCTGATCGTCTGTTGTGGGCTAGCAGTGACAACGTTATCTCGGCGGATCATTAGCTCGTCGGCACGCTTGACGCGTTTGATCTCTTCGACGGTTTCGTCGAGATCCATGTTTCGGTGGAGTACACCCATTCCACCCTCACGAGCCATCCCGATCGCCGTGTCGCTTTCTGTTACGGTGTCCATTGCTGCCGAAAGAATCGGAATGGTGAGTTCGACGTTTCGAGAGACACGCGTCGAGAGATCTGCGTCGTCGGGTTCGACGCGGCTCTCCATCGGACGAAGTAACACATCGTCGAACGTCAACGCCTCCGGTACTTGCAGCTTTTGAGAGAAAGAACCCTCTGAACTCTGGTTCGCCATATAAACCGTCAACGTGGATCGGTCAAAAACGTTGCGAGTCCCCATGCCGCTGTGGATGTCCCACACGCAGTCGATCCAGTTGTGCATCGGTATGCATACCACCGCATCTAATGCTGAGGTGCATACATTAGTCCACTATCAGTCGTAGATGTGTCATCTGTCACTAGTTACAGCCGTCTCATTCCTCACCAATCGCAGACATTCCATGGGCTCGAGGCCATATCAACAGGTGTGTGAACTCCGATTGTGTCCTGCATTCTCACACAATATTTAACCGAGTCAACCGCTTATGTACATTCATGTACTCCCAGTACACTTCCGCATCGCGTACGGCCGGCATCGCCCAGCAGTGCTCCGGCATTCGCTTTACATCGATGGGGACAGCTGTATCCACACTGGGAGCCCTGTTTGGTGGGTTCAATACCCGTCTGGGCAACCGTGACCCAGAGTTACCACCATATCGCCGTTTGGCCGATGGTGACGGCCATTAAGCCGGTATGAGTGTCTCTGAACACCCGGTCGCACTTACCTTAGAGCGACGCGTCGGTGGAGCGACCCGCCTTTTGGCAACCGTGATGGCACTCCCGTTAATCGATGGAATCTTCGTCGCCCTACTGTTGGCCGGGACGCTGAATACAACCGTCGGGATGCTCGAGACCGGCCTGCTCATCTTCGGCGGATCAGCCACGCTTGCAGTGATCCTCGCCGAAATGGACGACAGTCCCCGGACGATGGTAGGGTCGATCCTGCTCATCGGCGCAGTGATCGTTCCGCTGGCAGCCCTCCAGGCAGTGTTTGCGTTGACCATCGAGAGCGTGCTCAATATGGTCGTCTTCGAGCGCTTTGCAGGTCTGGTGATCCTCGCAATTGCCGCCAAAACGGCCAGTTCGAAGATTGGCGAGCTGCTTCCCTCACCAGGAATGATCATTGCACTCGGGTTGATCGCTAGCCTCCAGCCAAACGGCTTCGTCTTCGAGCTCCTAGTTAATCCCGAACTCATCGCACGGGCGAGCGTAACCGCCGGTATTGGTGTCGCCTTCGCACTGGTGGTCGCACTAACGGCCCCACAACTGCGGGGTAACGTCGATATCGATCGCTTCCGCTTCGGGAGTTCGGTCGCACTGGGCGTGCTTGCGCTGCCGATCTTGGGCGTCTTAGAGACTGACGCTCCAATCGCACTGGCTGTGTTGGTCGTTGCCGCACTGTTGGCCTACGATCCTGATGCCGGCCCAATCGACGCCGGCCGTGTGGCCGAGACCCCTTCGCCTGGGGACGACAGGGCTGCAAGCAGTAGCTCGAGCGCTGAGTATGACTCCTCGAGTGGTGCTGCCACGAGCCCAATCGGCAAGAGTCGCAACTCACAGCCGGTCGATCCCGCTGCGACTGCAGATAGTGATGAGGTCTCGATAGACCGTGGAGACGTCGGCTACGGCTATCCAAGCGAGGACGACTCGAGAGCCCCATGGCTGTAGTCGAATTTGACAGTAGTATATTGGAACATCGGTAGATTCGCTCCCAACGTAATCCGGTTTTCTCCGCCAATAGAGTTATGATGCGAGTCGACATCAGATCCGGCGTCGACACAAGAGTGTCGGAACGGAAGGACGGAACTTCTTAGGTGATGGTCGTCAAAGATTCCATATGACCAACCGTGTTGTCGAAGGCCGAATGGTGACTTCTGAGACGCTTGCTGAGTTGATCGAGGGAGAACGACCAATGGAGGCAACCGAGATCGAAGATGCCGACCGTGAGTGTCCAGAGTGTGATGGCAACGTCATCAGCGTAGGCTACATGCCGAGTGTGACAGCGTTCGTGACGGGCTACAAATGCCAGGACTGTGAGTGGAGCGACAAACAAGAGTAGCCCGCAGCCGGCAGGTGGTATCGAAACCTCTTTAGTATCGATACCGCAAGTAGGAGACGAGGGGACGTGGCCAAGCCAGGCATGGCGACTGACTCCAGAGGCCACGCGCCCGGGACGACACTCCAGACTGATATTCCGAGCAGTCGACTGATCATCGACTGCGTTGACGACCCTCTGGAGTTCCGAGGCGCACACCGGAGATATCAGTCGATCGGGGGTTCAAATCCCTCCGTCCCCA
>LFFM01000768.1_pt1 | contig 22566 bp, 15 predicted proteins | sample 643131 | NCBI WGS metagenome assembly LFFM01 (sample SAMN03777445, study PRJNA286221) | soda lake metagenome | biome: soda lake; feature: Kulunda steppe; material: water; isolation source: sample Tc-Br brine of Tanatar trona crystallizer | place: Russia: Kulunda steppe | collected 2011-07
CCCAGCGCGACGACGGGCTTTTGGATCTGCTCGGATCGACGGCGATCTTCTCGACGGCGGCCGTCGATGGATTCCCCTTCGATGGTTCCACCTACAGTGGCTGGGACTATCCGATCAATGACATTATGGCCAGTGAGTTGCTCGCCGAGGAAAACACCGCGGGGTACACCGACCTCAACACCCGTTGTCTCACCGAGGAGGGGTTGGACTGTCACGAGACCGGGCTCTTTCGATATATCGGCCCTCGGGACTATAAAATTGACGACGGCGATTTGACGGAGGTGTCCGATTACGTCCAGGAAGCGATTCTCGACGCCGGGTTCCTGCGTCACGACCTGGATTCGGAAAATATCTTGGGAATCGACGATGTCGTCGATGACCCGGCTGACGTGGAAGACGATGTCCATATGTTCGACTATCCGTTGCACCGCCAGCCGATGGGCGGCGGAAGTCCTTTTGGACCGGTGTTTCACGACCTGCACCGATATTACGTCAGCGGCCAGTACCACAGCCCCGACGATGTCGACTCCGACAACTACAGCAACCCCAATGCGGAACAGCAAGATCCGCTCAGTGACAATCCAACACCGCCCGAGGGTGATCCCTACGCCAGTTGCCGCGCACGCCATTCGGTGTTGTTTACCGATGGCGTCCCGCAACCGGAAGCCGAAGGCGGTGCCGGAGATGAACTCGGATATGCCCAACTGGAATTTGGAGCCGGTGGGTTCGACGAGGATCGCTTCCCTTACGTTCCGGCCGAAGATGCCATCGGCGAGATGCTCGACGCCGTCGAGTCCGACGTGATGGGCGGCGACGTGGCGCCGGAACACCGGCCTCGAGTGCATATTGTGGGGGCGAATATTGAGGATCAGATTCAACTCGCTGGCCCCGAAGACGAACAAGAGGAGAGCGAGCTTCGAGAGCGAGCACTCGACAAGGTCGGACACATGGCCAGTTCCGGTCGGACCTGTGCTCAGTACTACCTTCCGCCGGATATGGTCGCCGAGAATTATCCGACGGGACCGGATCACGAAGAGGACGGTCAATGTGATCTCGATGATCCGGACCAGGTCTGTCTGGTACCTCAGGTGCCGGACGGCCAAGACCCCTGGGGATTTACGCCTCCGGAGGAAGGGGCTGAGCAATTTAATTGCTCGGCGCCGGCTCTGGTGTTGACTGATAATAGTCAGGAAGCGGTGCGCGACGCGTTCTGGATGATCTTTACCGAAATTGCGGGGATGTCGGGGCTGTCGGCCCAGACCGCGCCTTCAATGACCAGTTATCTCGACCATCCGACCGTGGAACACGGCCAGTATCGCATCTTCTCGGGCTTTGAGGTCACCAGCGGCAACAACCACTACAAGGGCTTGCTCAATCGCCAGCTTCTGGAATGCGACGAAGATGGCGTCATGGCCGGCGAAATCGAGGAGTGCGGAGATGACCATCTGAGCTGTCTGCATCGCGATATGTTGCGGTTGCGACAGAATGTATCAGCTCTCGATGACAACAACGACGACCTCGGTGATGGCGGCAGTGTCGACGGTGACCGACGGCGAGTCTTTACCTCGGTGCCTCACTTCCTGGCCCGCTACGAAGACCCATCTGATGACGATACCGAATTACTCGGTGACAACAGTGGACCGGCCGGCAACTTCCTGAGCTACACCTACAGCCTGCAGGAAACGGATCACGATACCTTTGGAGACTACAATGTCCACGGTGTCGGTTCCGGGTCACTGGACCAGAGTGACACTCGGGTCTCCTTTGATGCCACCACCATTCGCTCGACCTTCGATGACGTCGGAATCACCGAAGATGATCTGTACGACTACTGGAATGTCAGTGGTGTCGGTGAAGACGACGAGATGTACGAGTCGATGTTCCACGAGTACCGAGGGCTCATCGAGGAGCGCCAGGACCGCGTGCTCGGCCCGATTTCTCGCTCCAACCCGGTCACCGTCGGGCCGCCGGATCTGGACTTGCCCATCGATAGCTATCGCCAATTTCGACGCACCCACGACCAGCGTCCGACGATGACCTATACGTCGACGGTCGACGGACAACTCCGGGCCATTCACTCCGGGGAGCCGGAAAACGTGATGGTCCAAAACGATATCAACGAAGCTGATGATGCGATGCACGACCAGGGTTCGACTGCAGGTGATGCTCAGGACCAGCGCGAGGCCTGGGCCTACGTTCCGCAACTCGTCCATCGCGATCTATTCGGTGCCATGGGCGGCAGTTCGCTCGACGGTTTGATGGATGGTTCACCGGTCGTCACCGACGTTCGGCTCTGTCAGGGCGGCGGCTCGTGGTCGGCGAACTCGCGGGTCTGCCCCGATGGCAATGACGCGTCGGGAGGTGCCCAGTGGCGCACAGTACTCGTTCAGGGGATGGGACTTGCCGGAAATGGCTATTTTGCAATGGATGTCACCCGGCCGGGTGCCACCGATAGTGACGAAGCCCAGATGCCGGACCCGATTCCGATGTGGGAATTCGGTCCCGAGTGGGAGATGCTCCAGGCGATGGAGGTCGACGACGCCCGAGATCGCTTTGGACCCGCCCAACCCAGTCTCGAAGACTACGACGACAACAATGCGCTTTATCAGGCCTGTGACAATGCGATGAATCAGGAGAGCGGTCATTTCGACCAGCATTTTGACGACGTACCCGACGATATCTGGAAGCTGAGTTTTCTCGGATCGACGGTTGGAGAGCCGGAGGTGGGTACTGTCAACTTTGAAAACGACGAGGGAGAACGAGTCCAGCGTCCGATTGCCGTATTTGGCGGAGGGACCTCGGCCAATACCGACGCCCCACTTCCGTTTTCCAATGGCGACCTGGGAGACTGCATCGACTATATCACCGGGCGCGCCATCTACGTCGTCGACCTACAGAGTGGAGAGATGATTCGCCGATTCGTCGATTACGATGACGCCGACGGCGGCCGAGATCGGTTTCGCGGTGAGGTCACCGGCACCCCGGTGTTGAGTGGAAATAACCCCGGTGACGTCAGCACCCGGGGCTTTATCGGCGATGAACATGGCCAGATGTTCCGCATCGATATGACCGAAGATCACCCCCGGGATTGGGATGTGGAATTATTCTTCAACCCCGGTGAAGACGGCGCCGATATTCTCGAGGAACCGGGGCCGGCGGCCTACCGACCGGCGGTGACAACGACCGCCGATCGCCAGTTGGTTCTCATCTACGGATTGGCCCGACGCGGCGAGACTGGCGGAGATATGGACGACCAGGCCATCATTGCTCTGCGCGAAGATTTGAGCTTCGATGACCGCAGCGAAGAATTGCTGTGGTACGAGGAGTTCGAGGGACTCGAACAACTGACGGGGGCGCCGCTGGTATTCGGGGGAGACGTCTACTTTACGACCTACGTCGAGGATGCCGACGACCGCTGCGCCGGCGGCCTGGCCAGAATTTATCGCATGGCCCACGACGGACTCGATCCCGAGGATCCCGACCCGGATAGTCTGGAGGGCCACGGCCGGTGGGATCCGGACAATGATCTCGATGAATTCGAGAATATTCTCACCGACGGCGACAACAAGTGGTTTGGTCCGTCGGATCCGACACTGATCCGTGGCATGGCGGTGACCATGGGGCCGGCCTGCGAGTTGGCCGGCGGAGACGACGCCATGGGTCAGTCCCGTCAGCCCCAACTGGTGGCCCAGACCGGCGACGCCGACGTCGGAACCTCCGGCGATGGCGACGGCGCCGCCGCCGGTGGCGCCGGTGGCGGCGACGTGGGAGGCATGGGCCAGGTCAGTGTCGATATCGACCCGCCGGAGACCCAGTCGATTCCGCTTAGCTGGTCGGCCATCGAAAATTAAACGAGGTCTGTTGTGATACACCGAAGCGATGCCCACCGTCTGGTGGTGACCAGGATCCCGGTGGGGATCCTGGTCGTCGCCACTGTCGTTGTGTTGGCCACCGTCGTCGGCTGTAGTTCCGATGCTGATGACGACGCCGATGAGTCCGACGTCGTCGAACAAGCGGAGAGTACGGAGACCGACGACCCCGGTCAGGACCAGGAGAGCGACGAAGAGATCTTCGGTCTGCCCGTGCCGTCCGATTATCGCCGAATTCAAGACGGCGAGCGCCGTGTCAAGGTGACGGTGCAAAAGAGTTTCGACGACATCGAGGCCTTTTTTCGCGACCGCGTGGTGGATTACGAAATTGTTCGTCTCGATGACGCCCTGCGTCTGGAACCGCTTCGTCCGCACTCGCCTCGGGTTACCATTTCGCGTTACGCCGGCGATCGCTCTCCGCTTCTGATCGACTACCGCCGCGATCGAAGTCCGGCAGAGCGCGTCCAACGTCATCTTCCGGGGACCGAAGACGGCGATGACGCTCCGGAACAAGACGAGGGCGTGGCGTCGTCGGCTGACGATGGACCTCAGCCCTATGGGCCCAACCACGCCGAATGGCTCGACGAGGTCCGAGGTGAACCGGTGGAATTGGAGACCAGTGACGGTGAAAAGATCGCCCCCGGCGCCCGGTGGGGCGAACCCTACACCCCGCCGGAGGGGTCGCCGCTGGACAGTCCGGAGTTTCGACACAACCACGGGCGGCGCTTCGGAGACTGGCAGCCGATGTAGCGACCCTGTGCACGAGCGGTGGAAGCGGGTACAATGAAGCTACTCCCGTTCCATCGCTTTCAGGAGGCATCGGATGCCGTCAAACTCCGTCGCTGTGCCACTGCTCGTCACTCTGTTGTTGATATGCTCCGGATCCGCGGTGGCCGGGGAGTCCGACGGCGATGGCGGGTTGACACATCAGTCCGATCTTCAGGTTCGGGCCACACCGGTCGGTGTGAGCCTCTTTTCGGATACCGGCTATCGATGGCCCATCGATGTCGGCGATGGACCGCTCTTCGATGGCACCGGTGTGGAAACCGGTCTCGCCACGTCGCTGAGTCCGGCCTACGGCTGGGCCGGTCCCTACGTAGAAATTCTACCGATTGCCGTATTGAATCTGCGGGCCAGTGTGCAATGGATGCACTACTGGGGGGCCTTCGGACACCTCTATATTCCCGCTGACGATGGCGAAGGCCAGACCGGAGGCTGGAGTGATGAAAACCTGGATCGAGCCTGGGACGAAGGGCTCGGCCAATCGGCGTCGGGTTGGAAACTTCACCTGGAGGCGACGCCCCAGATGCTCATCGATCGGTGGGCGATTCAAATTCCGACCGAATATCATCGCATCGACATGGGCGTCGACGCTCCCTACTACGAGCCCTATCTCGACGTATTGATGGCGCCCACCGAACACCTGTGGATCACCAGTCCTACCGTCGGCTATGTGCTGGGCGAAAACCCGGAGGAGAGCTTCGTTCTCGTCGGTCTTCGCTGGGAGCGACTGGTGGCGACGCAGGCCGATGTGACGAAAGACACTGTCGGCCTGGTCTGGAATTGGCAACTTCCGGAGGCCGTGATCTCAACGGCCGAGACGTCGCTGTCCGGATTTGCCGGCGCCTTTATCGATCATCCAACCCGGGGCAGTGTCGCCCCCTATCTGGGCCTGGAGCTGAGCATCGGGTTTTGAGGTCGTTGTGGGCCTGTTATCGAGCCGGTATTGCCTTTCGGGTCGATGGCGACCACCATGGGGAATACGCGTGGTCGTGGAAGCCGTGGAGCACAGCTGTGAGTCAGCATAAGGAAGGGCCTCCAATTTGGTGGGTGGGACTGGTGGTGATATCGATGCTGGTCGCCTCGGCAGCTGTCGCCGACGAGGGGCCGCAGGTCGATACGACCTCCAGCGATTTCGAGTTCGGTGAGCATGCATTGTCGGAGGACGCCGAATTTTCGGAGCCGGAGCGGATGCGCGGCCCCGTCGATCGGCGCCACGAGACCAATGCATTGGCCGGTCACGGCATCGGCTGGTCGACGGGCTATATCGCTCCGCGGGGAACGGTGATCGTCGCCAATCGGATGCTTTACGGTCAGCGACTGGGCGTGTCGGCCACCGATGATCTACAACTTTTCGCCGAGGGATATCTGCCACTTGGAAGCCAGACATACGCCGGGCTCGGCGGTCAATGGAGAGTAGCCGGTGACGATGTCTGGAACCTGACAATGGGGCTTCAGGCGCGAGGGCGGGGCACGAACTTTTCGCCCGGGACCGCCGACGGTGGCCTGCTGGCTCACGCCGTCGTCGATGTCATCGGCTCCGACAACACGACCTGGAATATCGGTGTGGCCTCCCACATCCCGGTATTTCAATCGGTGGAAGAGGTCGACCACTCCGCCTGTCAGACGCGAAACGAGTGGGCTGAAAGCAGTTGTGGCACCATGACCCGGGAGTCGCGGTGGCTTCCGACGTCTGGCTACTGGACGTCACTGTACGGCGGGATTCAGCATTTTTTGACGGACTGGCTCATTATCGACGTCGAGCTCTTTAGCGGCGTCTCCCAGGGAAATTTCTGGATGCTGGAATCGGCACTCGATTCCGGGCTGGCCTACGACGCGGAGCGGGAACTCGTCGAGCAGACCAAGGTGGAGGCCGGCCTGGGACCGCTGGGGCTGTTGACGCTCGGCCTGGGCGCTACCTGGAGCTATGGGGGGCTGGCGATTCAAGGCTCTGTGTACGCCTCGAATTACGGCGGTGATGCGCGGCTTCTGCCCTGGTTTTCGGCGGCCTACACATTTTGACGTTTTGCGAAGTTGGGTACACATTCGAAGTACGAGGATCGAGGAGATGGCGCTTTCCGGTGAGCAATTGCCCAATCTACAGACGTCGATCCCGGGTCCAAACTCCCGGGATCGCATCGACGATCTGGCCCGTTCGGAATGTCCGGCGATTACGGCGCGACGAGCCCGGCGCCAGGAGGAGACCGGTGTTCGTCAGGACCCGCTGGTGTGGCGCCGTGCACGGGGAGCCAATGTGGAAGATGTGGACGGCAATGTCTTCGTCGATCTCACCGGCGCCTTCGCCGTCGCCGGACTGGGTCATGGCCACCCCAAGATTGTGGAGGCCGCGCGCCGCCAGTCCGGAGAACTCATCCACGCCATGGGCGATGTCTATCCGGGGGAACCGAAAATCGATCTGTGCCGCCGACTCAACGAGATCACGCCCTCGGAGCTGACGCACTCGATCCTCGGCCTTTCGGGGTCCAGTGCCGTGGAGGCGGCGCTGAAGACGGCGGCGATTCACACCGGAAAGCCCGGGGCACTGGCGTTCTGGGGGGGCTATCACGGACTTGGGGTCGGGGCGCTGGGCGTCACCGCCTATCGCGAGGAGTTTCGACAGCCCTTCTTGACCCAGGTCAATCCGGCGATCGAACATGTGCCATTTCCCGACAGCTATCGGCCGCCCTTCGGAATGGACCACGACGCCGGAGCGGAGCGGGTCCGCGACGCCGTATTGCGTCATATTCGAGACAAATTGCGGGGCCCGGCGACGGCATCGGAGTCCATCGGCGCCATTGTCGTGGAGCCGATCCAGGGCCGCGGCGGCGAGGTGGCGCCGCCGCCGGGATTTCTGGAGGGACTTCGCCAGATCTGCCACGACTTCGGGCTGGTGCTGATCTTCGATGAGATCTACACCGGATTTGGTCGCACCGGTCGGATGTTTGCCTGTGAGCACGACGGGGTGGTGCCCGATATCATGTGTCTTGGAAAGGCGATGGGTGGCGGGTTTCCGCTGTCGACGGCCATCGGTCGACAGTCCGTCATGGAGTCCTGGGAATTGTCGTCCGGAGAGGCCATCCACACCTCGACCTTTCTCGGCAATCCACTGGGCTGTGCCATGGGCCTGGCGGCCATCGACGCCCTCGTCGAAGAAAATTGGCCGCAGCGCGTCGCAAAGACCGGTCGCGATATTCGCAAACGTCTGGAAGTCTTTGCTCGTCGATATCCCCGGCGCATCGGACGGGTCCGGGGCCGAGGGTTGATGCTGGGGTTAGAGCTCGTCGAAGATCGAGAGAGTCGAAACCCGGACGGCGAGTTGGCGATGCAACTTATGGACTACTGCCGACGGCGCGGCTATTTGGTGTTGCCGTCCGGTCGATGGGGACAGACACTGGCACTGTCGCCGCCATTTGTGCTCACCGACGAGCAGTGGGAGGGCTTTTTTGAGGTCCTCGATGAGGGATTCGAGCACTGTCTTTCGCAATAAATCGCGCCGCGCGGTCAGCGTTCCATCGCCTGCAGTATGGGCCGAGCAATCGCTCGCGGTAGCCGCTCGTCGGTCTCCTCGACGATATCGCCGGTGACCTCGCCGTAGTCGCGCGCCCTGCGGGCCGCGTCGCGAGTCTCCAAGATGAGGCGCTCGTCGCTTTCGTCGCCTCTGCTGTCGACGACCAGCCAGACCGGCCAGGCCGTCGCCTCTTTGCGGCTCCCCTTCTGCTCTTCGCCGATTCCATCGGGCACGGGATTTGTCAGCAGCCGAACCCGGGGGGCGGCGATGTCGCGGCGGGGTTCGTCGTCCTCGAACCACCGGGCGCGATCGGCGTCGATGACCAGCCGCCGAAGCACGCTTTTGGAGGCCACGCTTTGGGCCTCGAAAAAGCCGCGCATCAGGTAAAATAGGATCATCCACACCGCGATGACCGACGCCGATATCAGACCGGCCATCAGCGGTTCGGCGGCCACGCCGCCGGGGCGGCGGACGGCGGCGATGATCACGACGGCCACACCACAGCCGAGGCCACCCCACACCGGGTGATTGCCGAGCCATCGAAGAGCATTGCCGATGGCGCCCGGGCGCGGAATTTCAACCGTGGTGCGATACGAAATTTCCACCGGTGGATCGAACACGTTGCTACCTCGTTATGCGGGTTCGGCGTAGGCCGGAAAGGTCTCGGTGAGTTCCCAGCGAATCGGTCCCGGAACACAGAGTCGGATGGTGTTGTAGGAGTCGCGACCGAGCAGATGAACGATGTCGCTGCCGTCTTCGATGGGAACCACATCGCCGGATCGCTCGACGACGGGAATATGGGCGCTCAGATGCGGATGCGACGGATCGTAGGGCTTGTAGGGAGTGTCGCTGGCCCGGTCGACCAGCACTGCGCAGTCCGGATCGAGTCCTCGCTCCACGGCGATTTCGTTGGCCCGGTCCAATACGCGGGCCACCATGACCGGGTCGCTATTGTCGAGTTCCACCGTCTTGTATAGCTGACGCATCAACAACCCCCGGCTGAGCGTCTGGAGGGCATTGTCGTCGGCGTGCTGCCAGACCTTGAGCATCATCCATACATCGGTATCGTCGACCGAAAAATATTCATCATTCCTCAACTTCTGGCCCGCCAATAGTCGCAACAGCGGCGGCTCGTCGGCCAGCCCATCCCAGCGCACGCCGTCGGCGTGCAGATCGGCGCCGCGCTGGAGAACGGCTTCCAGCATCTTTTCGGCAGAGCGCACCGTCTTGTGTAGATACACCTGCTTGAACATGTGAAAGCGGGCAATGAGGTAGTCCTCGACGGCCTCTCGGGCCCGGTAGCTGACGGCCAGGCGGGTCATGGAGCCGCCGTCGCCATTGCTTTCGTAGGTCGTCAGCATCGCCAGGATGCGCTCCAGATCGTACATCCCGATTTTGACGCCCGTGGCGTGGCCGTCGCGCAAAATATAATCCTGGCGGTCGGCGTCGAGCTGAGAGCTGACGATGTCGAGCCACAGCTGTCGGTCCGCCGGAAAGTCCTGGCGGGGGCCGAAGTAGCTGGCGACCCGACGGGCCATGCCCGGCTTGTAGTCCTCCAAAATGGCATGGATATCGCTATTGTCGTCGAGAATTGCGCGGCGGCTATACGACTCGTGGTGGGTGCCGATGACGCCCTCGATGGCGTGGCTGAACGGACCGTGGCCCACGTCGTGGAGCAGAGCGGCGGCCAGAACCTCCATGCGGGTGTCGTCGTCGATGGTGACGTCACCGCCGTCGAGGGCCTCCAGCATCCGGCTGGCGATGTGGACGACGCCGATGGAGTGGGCAAAGCGGCTGTGTTCGGCGCCGTGGTAGACCAGGCCCGCAAAGCCGAGCTGGCGGATGCGCCGAAGTCGCTGAAACTCGGCGGTACAGATCAGGTCGAAGAGTCGGCGCTCGACGGGGTCGCTGCGCTCAAAGGCGATGATGTCGTGGATCGGATCGCGAAATAATTTCGGTCGCATAGTACTGCCGGTGGCAAAAACCTCGGGGCTGCACCGCGTGTAACGGCGAGCGGCGCCGGACTATTCTGTAGCACGCCGGATCCCGTGGTTAAACCGCAAAGAGGTCAAAAGCGTTTTGAACCGCAAAGGGGCAAAAGAGGCAAAGGCAGGTCAAAGGCAGGGCGGGGCGGTATGAGTTGGGCAGAGCGCAGGATGCCTTGGCTTCCGAGCACCTCGCCGAAGGCGACACGGCAAGGCACGGGGGTAAGCCCGTGTGGAATGACGCGGAAAACCGATCCCGTCGCGCCAACCACCGTGGATTGAACCGCAAAAGGTCAAAGGCAGGGCGGGGCGGTATGAGTTGGGCAGAGCGCAGGATGCCTTGGCTTCCGAGCACCTCGCCGAAGGCGACACGGCAAGGCACGGGGGTAAGCCCGTGTAGAATGACGCCGCAACTCGACCCTCGTCGCGCCACCGGAACAACCGAACGGCATGCAACGACGCATGACCGTTGTCCCGTCGACGGGCCTCGTGCTACATATTTGACCGTTGTATTACGCCCCCAAAAAGATGTATCGAGCCCGAGAATTCCCATGGAAAAATTTGTTATCGAAGGTGGTCACCAGCTCTCCGGATCCGTGCGTCCCGGAGGGAGTAAAAACGAGGCATTGCCCTGTCTGGCGGCCACGGTGTTGACCGATGAGGAGGTGACACTCAAAAACGTTCCACGAATCAACGATGTGGAGGTCATGCTCGAGATCATGGAGGACCTCGGGGGATGGCACGAGTGGCTCGGGCCCAATACGGTCAAAATCAAAAACGAAAATGTGGAGACCACCGAATTGAATCGGGCTCTGTGCAAGAAGGCGCGGGCCTCGATTCTATTTGCGGGAAGTATGCTCGGGCGCAAGGAGCGCTGCGAGTTGCCGCCTCCCGGTGGTGATGTCATCGGTCGGCGCCGGCTCGATACCCACTTTCTGGCGCTGGAGGCGCTGGGCGCCGAGATCGACGTGCTCTCCGACCGGTTTTCGATGTCCACCGACAAATTGGAGGGGACGACCATCTTTCTGGATGAGTCGTCGGTGACAGGGACCGAAAATGCGATCATGGCCGCTGCCGTCGCCCAGGGCGACACCCAGATTCAGAACGCGGCCTGCGAGCCCCACGTCCAGGGGTTGTGCCGGATGCTCGTATCCATGGGGGCCCGGATTTCGGGAATCGGAACCAATATCCTAAATATCGAGGGCACAAAGGGGTTGTGGGGTTGTGAGCACACCATCGGACCCGACTATCTGGAGGTGGGATCGATGGCCGGGCTGGCGGCGGTGACCGGAAGTGAGATCACCATCGATGATGTCGTTCCCGACGACCTGCGCATGATTCGGATGACCTTTGAGAAGCTGGGTGTCCATACCGAGCTTCGAGATGGCGACCTTTTCGTGCCCGCCGACCAGCCGATGAAAGTCGATTACGACCTGGGTGATGCGATCCCGAAAATCGACGATGCTCCCTGGCCGGCCTTTCCCACGGACCTGATGTCGATTGCGATTACCGTGGCCACCCAGAGCAAGGGAACGGCGTTATTTTTCGAGAAAATGTTCGAAGGTCGAATGTTTTTCGTCGATTCCCTGATCAATATGGGGGCCCGAATCGTATTTTGCGATCCCCATCGCGTCGTCGTCGTCGGACCCAGTCAGTTGTACGGATCGACGCTGGAGTCACCGGACGTTCGCGCCGGGATGTCACTGCTGATTGCTGCGCTGTGTGCAGAAGGCGAGAGTACCATCTATAATATTCATCACATCGATCGCGGCTACGAGCGGATCGAGGAAAAATTGAGTAATCTGGGCGCTCAAATTGAGCGTCTACCCGTTGAGTAAAGCCGGCTCGCAAGGCCGGTGTCGGGGCAATTGAATTGATGGCTGCCAGACTGAGGAAGGACAAGATGAGTCGACGACCGTGGATGATGATCGCAGCGGTGGTGTCGGCGGTGGGGTTGACCGTCGGGGCCGCGGGATGTGTTGAGGAGACCGACGAATCGTTTCCGGCCGTCGATTTCGACGATTTGGACGACGGCGATAGTGGTGACTGTGAGCTTCGCTACGAGCTTCCGGCCGGCGAGTCGTTTGCCCTCGAGACGCATGAGGTCACGGAGCCCGAATCGCTGGCGCCGGTGGCCGACGACTACGTCGGTTCCATCCCACCCGTTCTGTTATTTGCCGATGGATTGACGGACGCCACCGGTGAGCCCCTGGAGTTGATCGGCGGGCTCGGCGAGCGCACCGGCTACGGACTCGACGAGGCGCCGGGCACCGATCAGGACGTCTACTCGATGTACTACGGCTCGATCAGTCCCGAAAATTGCCAGTATCAAGCTCGACTCGACGGCCAGGCCGTCGACCTCGAGATCGAGGCCTCCACAGAGGTCATGGAACTCGATCTGAGCGGCTTTTCGGCACTTACCGAGGGGTTGAGTATCTTCGTCGAAGATGTCGTGCTGGAGGGGACATTCAATACCGAACTCGATCGTCTCGACGATGTGGTATTGAGCGGCGTGGTTCGCGACGAGGGGCTCGATGATCTGCTGGATACAGCCGGCGACATGTTGCCCTTGTCGGAGGAGCAAATTCTGGCGCTGCTCGATCCCGATGACGAGGGCGACATCCCGGTGGAATTAAAGATGAGCGGCCGCCAGATTGTCGTCGAGGGGTTTATCGATGCCGATGATGATGAGGAATTGGAGCCGCGCCCCGATGCCGGTGAGTGCTGTCCGGAGGACCTGGAGGTTGGTGACTCTGTCCTGTCTCATCTTCGATGGGAACAGCAGGGCATCGACAGTCGTCAATACGAGCTCTTTCAGATGGCGCTTCCGGAATTCCGAGGCGATGACTATATTGCCATGGTCGCCACGGCCCGTCGCCAGGACGACGGTGAGGTCCATTACGAAGTCTACAGTGGAGGGGCGCTTCCGGAGGGGCGGATCGTCTACCGCCGGGACGCCGGAAACGGTGGGACGGCACCGCATTTTGAGGTCGTGGAACAATCGGGGGTCAATCCACTTGGCAACACCGATCCCACCGCACTTTCGACCTACGAGGAGCTGCTTCAGACCGGCGCCAATCCAAATCACGTCAGTTACAGCGACGAGGGCTACCTCAGCGGCGATTCCCGGCTGGCCTTCGTTCCCCCCGTCGAGATGCACTACCCATTTGCCATGGAGCGCATCGCCCAGAACTTCGACGACCCCAGAGCCGGAGACCTGATGGTCCTTCCGGCCAGTTGGTCGACTGCCGGCTTTGGAACCCATGGCAATCTGGGAGCCCTTCAGAGTCGGGCACCGCTGGTGATGGCCGGCCCCGGAATTCGCAGTGCCGACGATGATGAACTCGGCACCGTCGAGCAGATGGGCGACGGCAACTCGACGCTCTTGCTCGAAGACGGGATTCGGCAGGTCGACATTGCGCCCACCGTCGCCGCTGCGCTGGGCGTCGACACCACCACTGGAGTCGGCCCCGATCTTCGACTCTCCGATGACGTCTATCTGGGCTGGCAGGACGGCCGCGTCCTGGACGAGGTCTTTACCGACCAGGGCATGGACGCCATCGAGGCCGGTGAGCCGGTCGCCGACCGAGTGGTGATCATCGTCAATGATGGGCTGACCAACGTGGAATTGCTCCACCAGACACTCTCTGAGGATTCCGATTTCGATGTCGACAGCTATCGCAGACTTCTGGAGGCCGGCGTCGGCTATCGCTACGGCGCCATTTCGAACTTCCCGTCCAATACCTTTCCCGGTCACAATACCATCGGTTCCGGTGCCTGGGCCGGCCATCACGGCGTGATCGACAACCGCTTTCGGGAACGAGAACAGGCCCTTTCAGCAGCTCCGATCGGCTCTCTTTTCGAGACGGAGTACCTCTTTGGAAGTGCTCACGACAACCTCCCGGTCGAGACGCTGTACGAGGCCGTGGAGCGGACCCACGGCGGCGTCGACGATGACGTCATGACGGCCAGTATCAACGAACCGTCGACGCGGGGCGCTGATTTCGCCTCCCTGGAGTATCGCGAACCGGAGGGGTTTGAAGTGCCCGCCGAGGGCAGCGAAGTGATGATTGGCGACACGGCCGTCGAGTTGCCGGAAGCTGACGTCGAGGACTACACCGGTGTCATGGACAATACGACGATCCAGACCTTCGGCAGCCTCTTTCAGGACCACGTCGAGCGCGGCGAAGAGGGGCTGCCGATTCCGATGCTCACCTACATGAATATGGCGTCCACCGATACCGCCGGGCATGCGCACGGGCCGCATGGCGATGAGACGCGCTTTGATGTCGTCTCCCGGACCAATCAGCGCATGAACGCCATGTGGGATGTACTGGAACACCTCGAGATCGACGACTCCACGCTGGTGGTGCTGACCGCCGACCACGGCATGGAATTGCAGGACCGCAGCCGGATGACCGGCCGAAGCGCGGCGCTCAACGAAGCCGATGTCAGCTTCGAGCGCGAGGGCTGGTACTACTATTTCAATGAGTTGGCCGTGGAGGTCGAGGACGTCGATGAAAGCGGCTCAGATGTGACCATGTCGCTTCGCGTCGTCGATCGGGCGACCACACCGTCCGACGACTCCGTCGGTGTCAACGACGTGACCATCGAGGCCATTGACGACGCCTCCGGCAGCGCCGTGGAAACCGACGACGACGGCTACGCCGATGTCACGTTCCAGGCCGATGAGGGTGCCACCAGCGCCCTTCTCGAATTTGATCATCCCGACTGGAATATGCATCGAGAGCGCCTGGATTTTTAACGGAGGAAGGCCCCGGTATGCCTTGTGCTACCGGGGAATAGGCCTTGTGAGCTACAGAGCGGTCCTTCCCGGCGAGAAAGAGGCCCCGGTATGCCTTGTGCTACCGGGGAATAGGCCTTGTGAGCTACAAAGTCGTCGTTTCGGGCGAGAAAGAGGCCCCGGTATGCCTTGTACTACCGGGGAATAGGCCTTGTGAGCTACAGAGCGGTCCTTCCCGGCGAGAAAGAGGCCCCGGTATGCCTTGTGCTACCGGGGAATAAGCCTTGTGAGCTACATGTGACAAAATGCCGCCTGCGACGGGGCGCGGAAGTGTGATAATCCTGCGATGTACCAACGGAAGTCTCAGTCCCAGGAGTAGTTATGAAATGGAGTCCATATTTTCGTATCGTCATTGCCGGTGTGGTCGTGCTGACGACCACCTTGTTGACGGTGGGAACTGCGGCGGCCGACGAGATGAATCCCGATTGCACCGGTGAACTCCAACAAATCCCGCGCGACGGGACCACGACAGATGTCTCGAATCTGTGGTTCAGTTATTCGGGAAGTTTCAATTACGCCGGGCTTTCTGAGGTCACCATTGATGATGTGGAACTCGACGGGGCAGGCGGTGTCGATGGGATGATTCACACCGGCGAGACGCATGTCGAATTCGAAACGGGCGAATTTTCGCCCGGAAGCTACCAGTGGACGGTCGGCGATGGACCGCGGGCGAATCTGACGGTCCGCGAAGGAGCGGAACCGGATTCGACGGCCCCTGAGATGGGCGATGGCGATCTGGAGGTCGACCTCGAGTTGTTGAGCTACGACGAATTTCCGGTGATCTTCCGGCAGTGGACCCTATCGTTTCCCGCTGCCACCGACGACCGAACAGATGCCGAGAATCTGCGCTACGTCATCGAGTTTACGTCTCAGCCCGATGAGGAAGACGGCGAAGAGGAGACCCACAAATTTACGGTGGCCCCTGACCTCGACAATCTCACCGATGACCGGGTCACCGTCGTCCTCGGCGGACCGACCGAGGATTGCAACCACGCCGAACCGGGACTACCGGTGACCGAGGAATCCACCGTCCAGGTGTCGGCCCTCGACCTGGCCAAGAATCGCTCCAGTAATTCGGTGAGCGGAATCTTTGAGGGCGTATCCGAAGAGAAGCTCCATCGGGCCCACGATGAAATGAATGACGTCATCGGGACGCTCGACGACGAGGAGTCGGAGACTACCGAGGAGGTCGTCGAAGAACTCGAGGAGGAGCCACAGGAAGACGAGACGTCGTCATTGCTGGGCTGCAGCAGCACCGCAGGCCAGGGACCAATCGAGGCAGGGATTGTTCTAATGGTTGTGGGGCTGGTGGCAATTCGCAGGACCTGAGTTGGTGTGGCCCCAGGTGGGTGTGGCGGCGAGGGCCGTCCGTCGGCTACAGGGACATCGGGGTGACCCACTTCGCCTTCGGCGGCGGGTCGGCCGACATCGGCTCCAGGGGCTGATCGATGAAGTCGCCGAAGTACTCCAGAAAGCGGTCTGCGAAATCGTCGATCTCGACGTCGTCGTCGGTCCAGTCGACGAGTCGAGTCATCGGCGCGTTGGGCATTCCACAGGGCACGAACATCGAAAAGGGGGTCAGGTCATTGACCAGATTAATCGCTGCGCCGTGGGTCGTGACTCCACCGGAGACGCGCATGCCGACACTGGCAATTTTGCGCTGTGGCTCGCGGTCTGTGGTCCACAGACCGGGGTGGTCGTCGTCGTAGGCGGCACTGACGCCGTACTCATCGAGGGTGTCGCCCAGACAGCGAGCCAGTCCGCGGATGATATCGACGACGCCGTAGTTCGTGTTGTCGAGCTTGATGATGGGGTAGACGACGAGCTGGCCGGGGCCGTGGTAGGTCGCCTGGCCGCCGCGGTCGATCTTAAAGAATTGGGTGCCCCGGTCTCGCAGATCGTCGAGGCCGAAGATGTCGTCGAGACTTCCCCGTTTGCCAAGGGTGACGACCGGGCTGTGTTCCAGGCACATCAGGTAGCCGACGGGGTCGTCGGCAGTGCCCTGTTGGAGGCGCTCGCGAAGCTGGAGCTGCCAGGCGAGCGCCTGCCCATAGGAGATGAGACCGGGGCGCAGAAGTTTCATGCTGAGGCGAGGGAGTCGATAAAGGCGGTATCCACCATCGTGATTGGCGCCTGGTAGGTGCGCACACCGATGCCGTGCTTGATGAGAAGCTCCACGAAGGTGTCGCGGTCAAGCAAGGTGATCGGCGCCAATTTCTCCTCTCGACTTTCGTCGATGGCGCTATCGCTGATATCGCCGAGGTGGATGATCACACCCTCTTTCGCCGAATAGTGGTGGAGTGTGCCCCGAAGCTCGGTGACGTATTCGTCGGACAACTCCTGGTTGCTATCGCCGACGACCTGGATGCAGACGCGCACGTCGGCCAGGCCCTGGCGCCAGTCGCTGGTAAAGAAGACGTCGCCCTCCGAGGAGCGCTTCGAGACTTTGATATCCCGGTAACCCAGTCGCTCCAGAAGCGTCAGTGCCAGATGCTCGACGGCCTCCGGTTTGACGCTGGTCATCAGGGCGTCGCCGAGGGTCTCGACGGCGTCCTGGCGGATCTCTTCGGCGAGGCTGAGAATCGACTGCTCGCGCTCGACGGACGGCGCCGAAAGGCCCCATTTCGTCAGGCCCCAGCGATTGCGGTCGTACTGGATAAACAGCGGCCGGTTGCCCTGCTTTTTGCGAAGCTGGTTGTCGCCGGCGATGGCCGATTGAACGGTGGCCGGTGCATCGTGGGTGTGAAAGCGGACCAATTTGCGGTCGAAGATCTCGTCGGCCAGATCGTCGATTTTCATCGGCCGGCGGTCGTTGTCTTCGAGCACCGTATGGGCCGCTTTGGCGATGGCGTCCATACGCACCGGACCCTCGTCGAGGTGGCGAGCCGGTTTGGAGGGCTTGCGCTTGTTGGGGCTGCTCTTGCTCTTGGATTTGCTCCGGTTTTTCTTGTTGCTCGACTTGCGTTTTTTGCGCTTTTTGCGGTCGTTTCGGCGCTTCTTTTTTCGGCGGTTATTTTTGTTGTTGCTCTTGTTGCCGGAACGGCTCTTTCGGTTGCGCGTCTTGCCGTTCTTTTTGTTGCCGCCGCGGCTCTTGTTGCGCCCCTTCTTTTTGTTCTTGCTTTTGGAACGGCGTCGGCGGCGTCGCTTTTTGCCGTCATTTGAGCGATCCCGGCCGTTTTTCTTTTGGTTGCCCCGCGATTTGGCCGACCCGTTGCCCTGAGATTTCTTGGTCTCTTTTTTGCCCAGTGGCAGGCGCTCTTTGCCGTTGCTTTTGAGCTTTTGTTCGTAGTCGTCGCTGAGCTTGAAGACACCGGGGCGGATGCTCTCGACAGGCGGTTCTTTGGCTTTTTTCGCCTCTTTGGTCAGCCGTTGTTCCATGGTGTCGGCCGGAGTGCGCCCGACGTGCGACAGCAGGTCTTCCTGAATGGCCGCTTCCGTGATTTTTTTGTAGTGCAGCGGTCGTTCGGCGCGAAATAGGACTTCAATAGCGGCTTCTGCAAATGTCATAGCGAATGCTCCTGGGGGTAGGAGTCGTTTCCGCTGCAAACTGGTTCCACACCGCACCGGCAGGTCTTGGAGACTCCCCGGATGTGTTGGAAGCACTGCAAACGACCGTCCCGTCAGGGCCGCGGCCGATGGCAGTGGCGACAATTCGATTCGGCGGCGAGTCAGAACGACCGTCCCGTCGCGACGAATGACGGCCAGTACAGCCGCGCTGTCGTGATATATGGGGAACAGTATTCAAGCGGAAACGTCTCGGTTGAGGCTACTATTTAGGTTGCAACCGGCGGTCTCAGCGGCGGGGGTCCGATGCGCGAAACCCCGTCGGTGAGGAGGCGACAGTTGCGTAACGAAAAAGCGTGTCTGCGGGGTCGAGTATTCCCATCTGCGACGGCGTCCGGACAGGTTGGTCCCGGTTTCGACGCCGCGAGCAGGGAAGGGCGTTCCGCGTGACGGTTCTCCAGACAACCGAGGCCGGCGCGGGGCCGGCCGCGGTTGTCGGCGACCGTTTAATTGTCGTCGTCGCTCGATTCGTCGTCCGCCTCGTCGGTGGCGTCTTCGTCGACGGCTTCGGCGAGTTCTTCCTGGTCCGGTTGCTCCTCTTCCGGCGGCTCCTCGCCGATCTCTTCGTCGTCGCGCGACAAATTGTAGCGCTTGAGGAAGCGGTCGACCCGTCCTTCGGTGTCCATCAGCTTTTGCTTGCCCGTATAGAAGGGATGGGTAAAGGCACTGATGTCGACATGGACGACGTAGTGTTCGACGCCATCGATCTCGCGGGTGGTCTCGGAGGTCATCGTCGAGCGGGTGACGATTTCGTGCTCACCGTCGACAAAGACGACCGGGTTGTATTCGGGATGGATTTCTTCTTTCATTTTGGAACTCCTGCGTTGACCTTCGGCCGCCGTCGTACAGGCCACGATCGGGAAGACCGGGGCGGCGGCGCTGAATTTCGAATCCTGTGCGTGGAAGTCTGCGTTCACATCAATTTGCGTCCGTGACAGTGGCTCCGGGGAGCGCACCATGCAAACCATCGACACGGCTTGTAGCGAAATTTCGGTGCGAATACAAGATAGCTGGCCGGTGTTGGTTTCGCCGTCGAAGTGGATCGAAATGTTGAGTCCCGATTCCACGGTTGTACCGTCTGTGGCGACAGCCGGTGAATGATGGCATTGATTTGCCGAACAAACCTATCACGGGAGAGCACGATGGAGATCGAAGGAAATTGGAGGCCCCGACTGCGGAATCACCTCCAGGAGATGATCTATGGCACAACGGCGTCGGAGCGCCAGCTTGCGGTCTTTGATTTCGACAATACCTGTATTGCCGGGGATATCGGGGAGGGCTTTGGGCAATATCTATTCGAGACGATGCGGTATCGCTATGATCTCGACGCGTTCTGGGAGCAGATCGCAGAAGAGGACGGGCGCCGTCAGCTGCGCCACTGGACCCGGCGCGCACTGGACGTCGATGCTCAATATAGACGGGAGTCGGCGGCATATCGCCGATATCTCGTGGAGGCATCGAAGGTGTATCCCCGGCGGCTCAAGCGGGAGGGAAAGCGCAATTGCTACGAATGGGCGGTGGGCCTTCACGTGGGGCTGACGCAACGCCAGATGTTCAATTGGTCGAGTGACGCCATACAACGGGAGTTGACGTCGGAGCGCGGAGTCGAACAACTTCGCAGCGACGATGGCCAACAGGTGGTCATCGAGCGCGGAATCCGGATACTGGACGAGATCAAGCAGTTGATCGACGTTCTCCACAGGGCGGGATGGGAGGTCTGGATCGTATCGGCGTCAAATCGGTGGACCATCGAGGTCGTGGCGCCGATCTTCGGGATCTCAGCCGACCGGGCGTTGGGAAATCGCGTCGAGGTCGACGGCGATGTGCTGACGTCGACGACCGGTTCGCCGGTCCTGTTTCGCGAGGGCAAGGCGGCGGCCATCGACCAGTTTATCGGCCATCGGCCGCAACTGGTCGTCGGCGATGCGGTCACCGATCTGGAGATGCTGTGCATGGCCGAAGAGTGCGCCGTGGTCATCGACTGCGGCGACGAGCGACTTCGGCAAGAGGGACAACACCGCGACTGGTATTTCCAGCCGCAGACGGAATTGACGACCCGCGGTCCGACGGACGGCGAGTTGGCCCGCCTGCAACGAGATCAACAGGATGTGACATGACATCAGCGATCGACAATCGGGATACGCAAGTGTGGACCGTCGACGGCGGCGATCCCGATGAGCAGGCCATCGACGCTGCGGCGGCGATCATCGGTGACGGTGGCCTGGTGGCCTTTCCCACGGAAACCGTTTACGGATTGGGCGCCGATGCTCTCAGTGAGGAGGCCGTCGGCGGAATCTTTCGCGCCAAGGGGCGGCCGGCGACCAATCCACTGATCGTCCACGTCGACCGTCTCGAGCGGGCCCAGCGCCTGGCGTCGCGGTGGCCGAAGCGGGCCCGGCGATTGGCCGAGGCCTTTTGGCCGGGGTCCTTGACCCTGGTTGTGGAGCGGGCGCCGATAGTACCGGATGCGGTCTGTGCCGGCCTCGATACGGTGGCCCTTCGGATGCCCGCCCATCCCGTGGCCCGTCGATTGATCGAAGTCGCCGACCGGCCGATTGCCGCGCCCAGCGCCAATCGCTACACCGAGGTCTCACCGACGTCGGCCCAGCACGTCCTAAAAGGACTCGGCGGGCGGATCGACGCCGTTATCGACGCCGGTCGAACCGACGTCGGTCTGGAATCCACACTGGTGTCGGTCGTCGAGACTCCGGCAACGCTGTTGCGCCCGGGCATGATCGACATCGAACAACTGGCGGATTGCATCGACATCGAGGCCTCGACTCGGACTGTGGTCGACGAAGAGCAGGTCCGACCCTCACCGGGGATGTCCGAGAAGCATTACTCGCCGGGCAGGCCGTTGCACCTCGTCGATCGCCAGTCCTTCGATCGGATGGGCATCGACTCCGGCGACGGGCGGCGGCGTGGAATGATCGGTCTTTGCCCTCAGCGCTGGGATTTGCCGGCGGAGTCCGACCACGCCGTGATCTGGCTACACGACGATGCGGACGCCTACGCCGCGCAGCTATACTCTGCGATGCACCGACTCGACACCGGCGATATCGATGAAATTGTGGTGGAAGCCCCACCCGATACGCCGCGATGGCAGGCTGTGAAAGACCGACTGCGCCGGGCGGCGACTCCAACGCTGTCGAAATGATGTCGGGCCGAGTGAGACTTTTTGATGGCTTCTCAGTGAAGTCCGAAGGCCGCAAAGCCGAAGGTGGCGACCATCAGCGCCACCAGTCCATTGGCGGCGAGCATGGCCAAGCGCTCGGACACCGAAAAGCGCGACGCAACATCGCGGTCGGCGACCAGCGTGGCGATACTGATACCGGCCGCCAGCTTCCAGGCCAGCAGCAAGTAAAGCGCAAAGTGTCCCAGGGGACCGATGACGGCCAGTATGGAAAAGAAGAGCAGGGGCGTCGCGATCATGCCCAGGGCCACGAGTTGAGGGCCGGACGAGTCGGAGGAGGTTGTCGAAGTCATCGTCATACTCCGGGCAAACCAGGCGTTGGGGGCGAGCGCGCTACCGGACACGTGGGATCGTAAGCACTTCACCGGCGTCGACAACCCCCGGTGCCGGTCGAACCATTATTCGGGCAGCGCCGACAGAGTGACGGGAATCGTCAGTTCTTCGTCGCCGCGGTAGACGACGGCGTCCACCGTATTGTCGACGCCCAGTGTGGAGGCCATCCAGGCCAGGTGATTGGCGTCGTCGATGGGTTCATCGTCGATTTCGACGAGCACATCGGCCGCTTCAATACCGGCCTCATCGGCGGGAGCGTCGTCGACGAGTCGCGTGATCATGGCCCCGCCGCTGTCGGGCAGGTCGAATTCCTCGCGGTATTGCTCGGGGACGTCGCCGATATACACTCCCAGCCAGGAGCGCTCGACGCGGCCGTATTCGATGAGGTCGTCGAGTACTTCGTGAACCATGCTGATCGGGATCGCAAAGCCCAGCCCCTGGCCGTCGGAGCTGACGGCGGTGGCAATGCCCTGGACGTCGCCATCGGTCGCCACCAGAGGGCCACCGGAGCTGCCGGGATTGATGGAGGC
>LFFM01000769.1_pt1 | contig 22565 bp, 21 predicted proteins | sample 643131 | NCBI WGS metagenome assembly LFFM01 (sample SAMN03777445, study PRJNA286221) | soda lake metagenome | biome: soda lake; feature: Kulunda steppe; material: water; isolation source: sample Tc-Br brine of Tanatar trona crystallizer | place: Russia: Kulunda steppe | collected 2011-07
ATGGGCGGTAGCTTGCACGCAGCAGCACGTTGTAACTATTAAAGGAAAATCGTTATAATGCCTACAGTTGCCGCAAGCACCTGCATTTTTATGGTGCCACGTCCTCTACCTACCGTTGACAAGCATTCATGCCCGGAGCGCCACCGCAGGACCTGTACTCCCTTCAGTACGAGGCTTCCCTTTTGCGGAAGATGGTCTACCCCGATGTAACCCCTGATGAGCTTGACGCGGCCTTTGAGCGGGTGGCCCTATTGGCCGCACAGCTGTTTAGCGTTCCGTTGGTGACGGTCACGTTTCTGAGTGCTGACACGGCGTGGTACCGAGCCAGGGTAGGGTTGGAGGTTACATCGCGGCCCCGGGACGGATCGTTCTGTACCTGGGTGCCAGACGGTGATGCGGTCTTTGAGGTCCCAGACGCGACGGCCGACGAACGGTTTGCGGGGAATGCATGGGTGGCAGGTTCGCCGCATGTGCGGTTTGTTGCGGTTGCCCCGTTGCGTGATCCCCACGGGTCGTTGATTGGCGGCGTCTGCATCATGGATCGCGAACCCCGCAGCCTCTCGTCAGAGGAACGTACCACCCTTCTGATGTTGCGTGACATGGCTGCTGAGGCGCTGGAATTGCGCCTGTCCAGCCACGCGTTTGCCAACCTCCTGGAGAGTATTTCTGACGCCTTTTTCGCGCTGGACACCGACTGGACGTTCACGTACGTTAACCAGCAGGCGGAGGTCTTGCTCGACCGCTCCCGCGAAGACCTGCTGGGCACGAACGTATGGCAGGAGTTCCCGGAGGCTGTCGATTTACCCTTTTACACCCACTACCATCGGGCAGTTGAGAGCGGTGACCCGGTGGCGTTTAAGGCGTACTTTCCACCGTTAGACGTGTGGCTACGCGTCAATGCCTATCCGTTTGATGATGGCCTATCCGTCTATTTTAATGATATTACGGAGCAGGTGAAACAGGCGAAAGCGCTCGAAGAGCGAGAACAGTACCTGTCCATCATGCTACGCAGTATTGGAGATGCGGTCATCACCACCGATGCGGAAGGTGGTGTCCGCGAGATGAATGTGGTCGCTGAGGAATTGACGGGCTGGACGGCGCAGGAGGCGCGCGGGCGGCCACTCGTTGAGGTATTTCCGATCCATAATGGGCACTCGGGCGAATGCGTAGAAAGCCCTGTCGAAAAAGTAATTCGGGAAGGCGGTATCGTCGGCATGGCCAACCATACCGTGCTCACTGCACGTGATGGAAGCCGCCTTCAAATCGCCGATTCAGCGGCGCCGATCCGGAACGACGAAGGGTCCTTGCTCGGTATCGTCATGGTCTTTCGCGATGTCACGGAGGCGTATGAACAGCGGGCACGGGAAGATGCGCAGCGCCAGCAATTTGAACTGGCCCTGCGGGGCGGCAACCTTGGCCTGTGGGACTGGGACATGAACACCGACGCGGTTCAGTACAACGACCGGTGGGCAGAGATGCTCGGATACAACCCGGCCGAGCTGGAGGGCACCGTAGAGGAATTTACCGAGCGCACTCACCCCGACGACGTCGAGCGTGTCTTTCAGATGTTTGAGCGCCATGTGGCCGGCGAGGTGCCGTTTATCGATATAGAGATCCGCATGAGGGCAAAGGATGGTTCATGGCGATGGATCTTAGATCGTGGCCAAGTCATGGAGTGGAATGCGGATGGCACGCCGGCGCGGGCCGTGGGCACCCACATGGACCTCACGCAGCAAAAAGAGCGAGAGGCCATGGTGCGGGCGCGGGAGCAACAGATTCAAACACTGTATAACGCGATGAGCACGCTGGCCGTCGCGGAAACCGAAGAAGCCGTTGCGGCGCACCTGCTTACGCTTGTCACGGAGACGCTGCGGTATCGCATCAGTGCGGTGCGCCTCTTGCGGCACGGAGCGTTAGAGGTGGTCGCCTTGTCGGCCGATGCGCAGGAGCAACTCCCAACCCCGCGCCCGATATACACGACGGACGACCCGTCTCACGCGGCACAGGCGTGGCGCACACAGCAAACAGTCGTAGTACCGTGCATCGTCGCTAAAGAAACCGCTGTAGATCTCGGGGCTGTGCAATCCGCGGCCTACATTCCCATCCCGTCCTACGGCGTTATTTCAGTGGGCACCACCATCCTGGAAGGGGTGGCCGCTGTTGATGTTGAACTGCTGGAACTCCTGGCGCAGAACGCGGCCAGTGTGCTGCAACGCATCACGCGGGAAGACGAGCTCCGGGAGGCCCGGGATGAGGCCGAGGAAATGAACCGGCTCAAGTCGGCCTTCCTGGCCAACATGAGCCACGAGATCCGCACGCCGCTAACCTCTATCCTTGGCTTTGCCGAAATGTTATCCGAGATGGGCCTGCAGGAACCGGCAGGTGAGTTTACCGATCGGATTCAGCGCTCCAGCCACCGGCTGCTGGAGACCCTCACCTCTGTGCTCGACGTCTCGCAACTGGAGGCGGGCGCGATGAAGCTCACCCCTCGGGCGTTCATTCTACAAGAGGTCGTCGAGGACGCCGTGCACGGGTTCGCACGCACCGCTGCTGACAAGGAGATCGCGCTGGAGGTCGTTGTGCCAGACGATCCCGTCGAGGCGTATCAGGATCGGGCGGCGCTGCAGCGGGTGGTGACTAACCTTGTGAGCAATGCCGTCAAGTTTACACTGGAAGGGGGCGTCACGGTACGGCTGCAGATGGCAGACGACGGCTGCCAGATTACGGTGAAGGATACAGGGGTAGGCATCAGCGCGGATTTCCTTCCGCAGCTCTTCGATGCGTTTGTGCAGGAGTCCAAAGGCGACGGCCGCAGCTTCGAGGGCACAGGGCTTGGGATGGCCATTACGCGCGACTTAGTAGGGCTGATGGGGGGCGAGATCACCGTGGAAAGTGAGAAAAACGTGGGTACTACCTTCGTGGTGACGCTCCCGCTGCACATGCCATAAGCTGATGCCCTCCAGGCTGGCGCCCCATCGCCCTTGCCTTTCCTGAGCCGATACCGTCATGGATGATACGTACCGCACAATCGGAACGGCTGCTACGGTAGAGCAGCGTGTGGAGGGCTCGCGCTTCATCGGGCGCGCCTATCCGGCCGTAACGGGTGCCGGAGCCAACGCCATGATTGAGGAGGTGCGCACCGACGCACGCGACGCCACCCATCATTGCAGCGCCTATCGCATCGACGCGGACACCTTCCGCTACGACGACGACGGAGAGCCAAGCCGCACCGCTGGGCCGCCCATCTTGCGCCAGATCGATGCCCGCGGCCTGGTGCAGACGCTCGTAGTGGTGACGCGCTATTACGGCGGCACCAAGCTGGGTACCGGCGGGCTCATCCGGGCCTATGGTGGTGCAGCTGCAGCGGCATTAGACGCTGCGTCTCTCATCAAGCGCGTACGGAAGGTTAGCCTACGCATCCGGTTCGCGTATCCCGATACAGGGCCGGTGATGCGTGTCGTGGACCAATTCAATGCCACGATGGAAGATCAGTCCTACAGCCAGGATACCACCCTGCAGGTAGCTGTCAGGGCCCGTGCCGTGCCGGCCTTTCGGAAGGCATTCGTTGAGGCCACGAAGGGCGCAGGCGAGATCAGCGACGGCGATCCATGAGTGGTGAATGGGGTCCATCTGAGCGGCCCGGAATTCCCTTGTCGCACAGCAAAAACCGTCCATTCCCTTGGTGACATCAGCGACGTCTAACTACTTGTTTGAACAGCAGTTACTTTGGAGTTATCGTTAAGATGTAGCAACCGCACAAAGTCGGTGAACTATTTCTTGCAATCGTAGTGTGCTGTGTCCCACTTGTATTAACATGTACAGTGAAGCTCATGGAGCAGAGCGACGTCAATCTGGCGAAGGTGATCAACGGCTTTGTGTTGGCCATCTTCTTCGCGATGCTGGTCCTGGTGTATATCCTCTTCTTTAACATATAGAGGGGGCCGGGCGTCACGCCTGTGGGCGTCGCGAGTAGCCCATGCGACCGTAAGGCACCGATGCCATGGCGTCTCCGTTGTGGGCTCCTCAACGCTATCCAAATTAACGATCTGCCATCGCATGAGCTATACGCCTATCATCGCCATCATCGCGGTTCTCCTCATCGGGATCGCCATCGCCATCTTTGCCATGCTGTGGGCCAACCAGGATGGCCAGTTTGAAAATCTGAAGTCCGGTGCGTACGTCATGTTCGATGAGGACGAACCGCTGGGGGAGCCACAGGACCAGCGCTTTCCCGAAGCGGCTGAGGATGAAACGGCCGAAGATGAAATGGCTGACGAGCCCGACAGAAAATAAAATAGACGTTGCATCACGGTCCGTAGTAGGCTGACTGGTAGCGGCTCAAGCTACCCTGCTATGGTATCACTGATCAACGCGCCTGTGCCCTTCGATCGATACCTTCTCACGCCGCAAACCCCATGTCCACAACAGCTGCAGCGTCTGTCGAAGAAAAAAAGATGCGCCCGCCTGAGGGATGGCGCGAGGAGGTCGATGCCTCCGTCCGCTGGCCCGTCATTGCGTTCATCGCCAGCGGCACCTTCTGGCTTATTGTAGGATCAGTGCTGGCCCTGCTTGCGAGCTTCAAGTTCAACCATCCTGAGTGGCTGGTGGAGCAGGCTTCGCTGACATTCGGACGCGTACGCCCGGCGCACCTCCAGACCATGATCTTTGGGTGGGTCTCAATGACCGGCTTTGGGGTGCTGACGTGGCTTTGGGCACGCCTGCTCAAGACAAAAATGCGGTTTGGATGGCTACAGCTGGTAAGCGTTGCTGTCTGGAACGTGGCCATGGTAATAGGCACGATTGCGCTTCTTGCTGGCTTCTCGCGTAGTATTGAGTGGGTCGAGTTTCCCCTGTTCGTCTATATTATCATTATCGGCGCGATTGCCATCGCTGCGCTGCCGCTGTTCGAGATGCTGCGCCGCCGCCGGGTGCACCACCTCTACGTCTCCATCTGGTATATCGGCGCAGCGCTACTCTGGGGGCCGTTTTTGCTGATCACCTTCTCGCTGCCCATCTACGAGGGCGTGGCGCATGCCACGGCGAACTGGTGGTTTGCGCACAACATCCTGGGGCTCTGGATTACGCCGGTAGGCCTGGCTGCCGCCTACTATTTCATCCCCAAAGTGATCGGCCGGCCCATCTACAGCTATCACCTTTCCATCCTCGGCTTCTGGACGTTAGCGCTCTTCTACAACTGGGCCGGGCTGCATCACCTGGTGGGTGGGCCAGCGCCTCAGTGGGGCGTTACCATCTCTATTGTATTTAGCGTGATGATGGTGATCCCCGTTGTGGTGGTGGCCCTGAATCATCACATGACCGCCTTTGGAAGCCTGAAAGCCGTGCTTCGGAGTCCCACCCTGCGGTTCATCGTTTTCGGTGCGATGAGTTACACCGCCGTAAGTTTGCAGGGCTCGTTCATGTCATTTCGGTTTTGGCAGGAGATTACGCACTTCACTCACCATACCGTAGGGCATGCGCACCTCGGCGTCTATGCCTTCGCCACGATGGTGCTGTTTGGCTCTATCTACTACATCATGCCGCGCCTCACCCAGTGGGAATGGCGCAGCTCGCGCCTGATTAACCTCCACTTCTGGACGACAGCGTTGGGCATTGGCATGTACGTGGTAGCCCTCACCATTGGAGGTATTCTGCAGGGCATGACCCTCTTGGATACCAGCGCCACGTTCATGGAGGCCCAGTTTATCACGGAGCCCTGGCTCTATGCCCGCTCCATCGGGGGCACGCTGATGACGGTGGGGCACCTGATCTTTGGATACCTGCTCTATTCCATCATCTTAAAGAAAGGCCCAGAATTGGAAGGCCCAGTCTATTTCGCGCCCGTCCTGCGCTCCGGGGCTTCGTCCTCTTCTGCATCATAGCATCACCACTCCACCCTTCGCCGCGCACCGCGCCGTCCGTTCCATTGCTCTGCTTGCACCATGATACGCGCATCCGTTTTGTTCGTCGGGTCCCTGGCCGCCATTCTCATGAGCTTTGTGGCGTTGTCCGTGTTTCCTGCGGTTCAGTTGATGGAGATTGAGCCTACAGAAGGCCGCATCGACTACAACTTTGCGGAGTCGCAAGGGCGGCAGGTCTACATGCGGGAAGGCTGTATCTACTGTCATACGCAGCAGGTGCGGCCCGATGGCTTCGGGAATGATATCGGGCGGGGGTGGGGAACGCGGGGGTCGGAGCCCGGCGATTACGTGTTCGACTTCCCTCATCTGCTGGGGACAATGCGGACGGGGCCTGACCTGGCAGATATTGGCCAACGCCAACCCAGCCGCGACTGGCACCTGTCTCATTTCTACAATCCGCGCTCCGTAAGTGAAGGATCGCTGATGCCCTCGTACCCCTATCTTTTTGAAATTAAGAGCGAAGCAGAGGTGCTCGCCAGTGACGTTGTCGTGAACGTGCCGGAGGCGTTTGCACCGGATGAGGGCGTCATCGTGGCCAAGGAGGATGTCCTCAATCTCTACGCCTACCTCATGACGCTAAAGCAAGACCCAACCAACTGACGGTTTCCTCTGCCCATTGCCATTGCTTGATCCATCCCCATGCCAGAACCATCCGATCCGCTAAACGAAGGCGCACGGCGGCCGCCATTGGACCGCGAACGCCCCTTAGAGCCCGAGGGCATGGAAGCCCCCCCGATGTGGCTGTGGGTCACCATTTTTGCCGCGGCCTTTTTTGGCGCGTACTATATGGGCGCCTACGTCGGGGACTTTAGCGCCGATCCCCATTACATGTACCGCGACCGGGTAGCAGCCGTGGCTGATGAGGAGCCCGTGGCGGTAGATGGAGGACAAGTCTACACGCAGCGCTGCCAAACCTGCCATCAGGCCGATGGGGAGGGCGTATCCGGTGTGTTTCCGCCGCTGAATCGTGCGGAGCAGTGGGTAACAGGACCGGAAGGGCGCCCCATACGCATCTTGCTTCACGGCATGGAAGGCGAGATGGAGGTGCGCGGCAACATATACAACGGGCAGATGCCTGGATTTGGCCGGCTGGATGACGAAGAGATTGCTGCCGTGCTGACCCACATCCGGCAGAGCTGGGACAACGACGCGTCTGAGATTACGGCAGATCAGGTCGCCGCCGTCCGTGATGCAGAGGCCGACCGAACGGCTCCGTGGACCGCAGACGAGCTCCTGACCGAGGAGCGCTCCACGGTGCCGGGCTTTGACGATACACCCGTGGCCGACGAATAGCTCGCCAACGCCGGGTGGTGATAGGCACTACAGGATTTCTTTAGGAGGCGCTCCATGACGCGTTGCACGTATTGCGATATGCCCATCACCGGATCGCCCGTTCGGGGCCCGGACGGAGCGGGCGCGTACTGTTGCCATGGCTGCCTCATGGCCCATGACGCGGATAAGAACGAGAAGGAGCATGAGGCTACCGAGTGTACAGCGTGCTGCTCCGGCACTGCACGCCCGGAGGCATCGGATACAGGGGTTGATACCCTGCTGTATCGCCTGATTGGTGGGGCGCTGTTCGCGGTCTTCATCATGGTGCTGAGCCTCGCCGTGAGCACGCAGTACGGGTTTGGGACCCTCCAGACCCTCAGCCACGATGTATCGACCGCCCACTGGATCCTGCTGACAGCCGCCATTCCTGCGCTGTTGCTACTGGGCATCCCCGTGGTCAAGGGGGCGTGGCAGGATCTCAAAGAAAAGCGCCTCACGCTGCACGTATTGTTTACGCTTGGCGCCGCGAGTGCCACCGTGGTCAGCCTGGCCTCGTACATCCGGGGCGCAGGGCCTGTGTACCTGGAAACGGCCGTCATGCTGCTGGCCCTCTTCACCGTGGGCCGCTACCTGGAGGCGCGCGCCAAGAACCGCACGACCCGGGTGCTGCGCTCGCTGCTGCGGGTGCCTACGCAAACGTACGAGCGCATCGCCCCAACCAAGCAGGAGGTGGCGCCAGAGGAGATTCGCGAAGACGACTGGATCCGTGTGCAGCCTGGCAATGTGTTTCCGGTTGACGGCGAGGTGTTAAGCGGAGAGAGTTTTTTGGACGAGAGCAGCCTTACAGGGGAGTCTCGGCCCGTACGGAGAGAAGCTGGAGAACCGGTATATGCGGGCACCAAGAATCTGGACGGATTGCTCACGGTGCGGGTGACGGCCACCGGCGAGCGTCGACGCCTCGCCCAGATCGAGGCGACCATGCAAAGCGCTATGGCCCAACCGTCGGCCTTAACCCAGCAGACCAACCGTATCCTACAGTGGTTGATACCCGGGGTGGTGGGGCTGGCGCTGGTGACGTTCGGTGGCTGGTACCTGGCCGCGGGCTATGAACGCGCGCTGTACGCCGCCCTGAGCGTGGTACTGATTGCCTGTCCTTGCGCATTGGGCCTCGCCATTCCGCTGGCGCATACGGCGGCTATTGGTACGGCCGCCCGGCATGGCGTGCTCTTCCGGTCGGGCGAGGTGCTGCACAAACTGCGGGATGTGGGCGTGGTGCTTTTCGACAAAACCGGGACGCTCTCCAAGCCTGAGAAGCAGCAAATCCAGGTGCTGCCCTTTCCCACGTCGGGCGACGGAGCGCCGAGGGACGAGCAGCGCCTGCTGCACCAGGTGGCTGCTCTTGAGGCTCACATCGACCATCCCCTCGCCCATGCTATCGCCGCTTCTGTGCCTTCCGACGCGGTAGCCCCCTACACCGTGACGGCAGCCCGTGCCGTGCCCGGGGCAGGCGTTGTGGGGCGTGTGGTGGAGGGCGACAGCGACGTAGAGGTGGGCATCGGTAACGAAGCACTACTGCGCCATCTCCACGCAACCCCAGTACTCACCGACGGCGTAGCGCCTACCGTGGACAAAATCGAGGCCGAGGGGCGGACGCCGTTATTCATCACCATAGACGGAACGGCGGTTGCCCTCCTGGTCGTGGAGGAGACCATGGCGCCCGAAGCGGTGGGGGCCCTGCGCGACCTGAGGCAGCTGGACCTCGCGGTGCATGTCGCCACGGGCGATCGGGCAGCGGCTGGACGGCGGGCCGGCGTGCTCTTGGATACCACCGTGCACGCAGGCCTTTCGCCCGACGCGAAGGTCGCGATGCTACGTGCGCTACGAGAGGCCCACGGAAGCGTGGCGGTGGTAGGGGACGGCGTCAACGACGCAGCCGCTATGGCCCATGCGGACGTTGGCTTTGCCCTCACCTCCGGAGCAGAGCTCACAGTGGATGCCGCCGACATCGCGCTCTACAACAGCGACCTGCGCAACGTTGCCCGGTCGATGCGCCTCGCCATCCGCACGGATCGTGTGGTGCGCCAGAATCTGGGCTGGACCGCCCTCTACAATACAGTCGGCCTTGGCCTTGCCGTCGCGGGCCTGCTGCATCCCATCGCTGCCGTGGTCATCATGATTGGCAGCAGCGCACTGGTGACGTGGAACGCGCTGCGCCTGCGCCGGGGATGGGAAGATGACGCTGAGGCCGCGGTAGAGCACAGCTCAACCGGTGCCCCCAACGGCCCTGTGCCGCCCGCGCCGACCACCGAAGAGACACAGGCGGCACGGGAGCGGGCTACAGCTGCGCCTGCATCGCCGACACCGCCAGCGCATCAGCCTGAATGTTGCGCTCATCGTCCGCGTGACCCTTCACCTTGACCCAGTGCACGTCGTGCCGGTCGACTTCCTTCAGCAGGGCCTTCCACAAATCTTGGTTTTCGACCGGCTTCTTGGAGGAGGTTTTCCAGCCGTTGCGCTGCCACTTGTTGATCCACCGGTCCGTAAAGGCCCGTGACAGGTAGGCGCTATCGGTGTGGATGTGAACCTCCGTGGGCTCATCGAAATACCGCAAGGCTTCCAGCGCAGCCGTCATTTCCATACGGTTGTTGGTGGTGCGCTTCGCAGATCCCGCGAGGCTCACGTTTTCATCACCGTAAATAATGGCGCCCCACCCGCCTGGTCCGGGGTTTCCACTACAGGCGCCGTCAGTATATACAATAACTTTCTCCACAGACCCTCAGCAATCAGATAAAATGCACGTGAGTGATGGAGCCAACGTATCGCAATGTGCGGAGAGCGTCCAGTCGGCGCCCCTGCAATGCGCGAAAACTTGACAGGCCGGGCGCTCGTTAGCAGGTGCCCAACAAGAGCAGCGCTCGCTCATCATCCGCTCACTTGCTGAAGACACCTATGAAATTTGTTGATTATGTGACCGTCACCGTACGCAGCGGCAGCGGTGGCGCCGGGGCGGTGACGTTTCGGCGAGAGAAGTTTGAGCCGCGTGGCGGGCCGAGTGGAGGAGATGGCGGCGCCGGCGGCTCGGTGATTCTGGAGGCAGATCCCAACCTTTACACGCTGCTGGACCTCCGCTACAACCGGCATCACTACGCCGAAAGCGGAGAGCCGGGGCAGAGCAACAACCGGCAGGGTAAAAGCGGCGAAGACATCGTGCTGGGCGTCCCGCCAGGGACAGTGGTCACCGATTCAAATACCGATGAGGTGATTGGCGAGCTGCGCGAAGAGGGTGATCGGCTCACCGTGGTGCAGGGGGGGCGTGGGGGCAGAGGCAACACCTTCTTTAAGTCGGCCACCAACCAGGCGCCGCGCAAAGCGCAGCCAGGCGAGCCCGGGGAGGAGCGGGAAATCACACTGCAGCTGAAGCTGCTCGCCGATGTAGGGCTGGTGGGCAAGCCGAACGCCGGCAAAAGCACGCTGGTCTCTGCGCTGTCTGCCGCTAAGCCCAAGATTGCCGACTACCCGTTCACGACGATGGAGCCCGCCCTCGGCGTCGTCTATCTGGACGACTACAAGTCCTTCGTGATGGCCGACATCCCGGGCATCATCGAGGGCGCGCACGAAGGCAAGGGGCTGGGCCATCAGTTTCTGCAGCACATCGAGCGGAATGCTGTCCTGCTGCTCGTCATCCCGGTGACGGATAAGGACCTGCAGGGGACCTACGAGACGCTGCTGCATGAGCTGGCCGCGTATGACCGCACGCTCCTGGACAAGCCCCGCATGATTGCGCTGTCCAAGATTGACGTGCTGCCCGCAGAAGAACAGTCCATCTTGATGGATACCGTCCGCGACTACTTTCCGAAGGAGGAGACCGTGCTGCCCATCAGTGCGGTGGCGCGAAAAGGCCTCACCCCGCTGGTGGGCCGCCTCTGGGAGGCCATTCAGGCGAATCGCGAAGCGGAGGCAGCCGCGGCGCCGTCGTCATAACGCCATAAAGAGGCCCGGCGATAGAATGAGCACACGCTTCGCATATTCGTGCGTGCGGCTTTCGTAGGCTGGTTGTATATTGGTGCCGTGTGAACGGTATCCCGTCCCAGTCCACCCTTGCTATGACCCGCGAGCTGTTCGCTGATACCCCCGGCCCGTTGGAAGAGCGCGACGCGATGATCGCCCTCTCGATGGTGCCGGGCGTGGGGCCGGGGCGGTTGCGGGCGTTGGTGGCCCTGTTCGGGTCGGCGCAAGCGGTCCTCGGCGCCTCACCGCGCGCCTTGCGGGACGCCCCGGGCATCGGGCCGCAGACAGCACGGGCCATCCGGGCCTTCGACGACACGGACGCCGTGGCCCAGCAGGTGGCACAGGCTGAGCGCGTCGGCGCGTCATTGCTGCTGGGCTGGGATGAGCGCTTTCCCCGGCTGCTGCGAGAGATTTACGACCCGCCAGCGGCGTTGTGGGTGCGGGGCACCCTGCCTGCGGCCGATGCGCCCACGATAGCGATCGTCGGCTCGCGCAAGTGCACCGACTATGGCCGGCACCTCGCCCACGATCTCGCGCAGGAACTGGTGCAAAGCGGCTATGCTATCGTGAGTGGACTGGCGTACGGGATCGACGCTGCGGCACATCAGGGAGCCGTAGCGGCCGGGGGGCAGACGGTGGGCGTGCTCGGCAGTGGAGTGGACGTGATTTATCCGGCGCGGCACGCAGACCTGGCACGGCGCATGCTGGAGCGTGGCGCGGTTGTGTCGGAGTTTCCGCTGGGCACGGGGCCGGAGGCCACCAACTTCCCGCGGCGTAACCGCATCATCAGCGGCATGAGCGAAGGCGTGCTGGTGGTTGAGTCCGGCGCGTCGGGCGGCTCCCTCATCACCGCGCGGCTGGCCCTGGAGCAGAACCGCGAGGTGTTTGCCATTCCCAGCCCGGTCCATAGCGCCTCGGGCACGGGCACCAACCGCCTCATCCAGCAAGGGCACGCCAAGCTGGTGATGACGGTGGAGGACATCCTGGAGGAACTCACGCCGCCCACCCGGCCCGCGCCGGAGGGGGCAGCGGACGCCACCGTTCCAGAAGCAACCCCCCGCGATCTGTCCGGACTCAACGACGTGGAGCGTCGCCTCTACGACGCCCTCGAACCGACACCGCTCCACATCGACGTGATTTGTGAGCGCTCCGACCTGGACGCCTCCGACGCGCTCGTCTACTTGCTGAACCTTGAGTTCAGTGGGCTCGTTCGGCAGATGGCAGGTAAGCAGTTCATGCGCACCTAACCCCCTACCGATGACGCTCGACGCGCTACGGCAGCAGTTTCCCCACACGCAGGAGACCATCTACCTAAACCACGCCGCCACCGGACCGTTGAGCCTGTGGGCAATGGATGGCATGCAGACGCACCTGCAAGCGCGGCATTCCGGGACTGTCGATAACTTTGAGGCGGTGCTGCCCCTTCTGGAGGACACGCGCGCACGGCTCGCAGCCCTCATTGGTACGTCGGCTGAGCGCGTGGCCCTCATGCCCAACACGTCGTATGCGCTGAATGTGTTGGCGGAGGGCTATCCCTGGAGGGAGGGCGATCGCATCGCGATTCCGGGCTGCGAGTTTCCGGCGAATGCGTATCCCTTCATGAACCAGCGCGATCGCGGCGTTTCGGTCGACTTTATTCCGCACACGGAAGGCACCTTCACCCTCGACGACGTAGAGGCCACACTTACCCCTCAAACCCGCCTGCTGACCGTCAGTTGGGTGCAGTTCCTGTCGGGGTTTGCGGCTGACCTCGACGGGCTGGTACGCCTCTGCCGGGCGCACGACGTGCTCCTCTGTGTGGATGCGATTCAGGGACTGGGCGCCCTCACGCTGGATGTCGAAGCGCTCGGCATCGACTTCCTGGCCTGTGGCGGCCACAAGTGGCTGATGAGCGCGCAGGGTACGGGCTTTCTGTACTGTACCGAAGCGATGCAAGCGCAGCTCCGCCCACAGGCGGGGTGGTTGCATGGGCCGGTGGACTGGGAGGACTTCTTCGCTTACGACCTCGGGTTTCATCCGGACGCCCGGCGGTACCACCTGGGCACGATGAACACGGCCGGCTTCATGGCCATGCGGGGTGCGCTGCGGCTGTACGCCGAAGCTGATCCGGAGGCCTGCCGAGAGCGGATTCTGGCGCACGCTCGCTACCTCCACGAGGCGTTGACCGCGCAGGGATGGGCCCGGTATGGCAGCGCGGATCCGGCCCATGGCAGCGGCATCGTGACCGTGCAGCACCCGGACGCTACCGGGGCTGCAGCCGCCCTAAAGGAGGCGGGGATCATCGCTTCCGTGCGCAACCGGATGCTCCGGCTTGCGCCCAGTTATTACAACACGAGAGCCGACCTGGACGCCGCGCTTGACGTCCTCAGCCGCCACGCCACGGTGGCTGCCTGATAGGGTGGCTCGCGCGCAGGATCACCCCCTCACCGTTTTGCTCGTTGCCCCGAACCTATGTCCACCTACACCGGTCAGGAAACCACCACCATCACGCTCCAGGTGCCCGACGGCTATCGGGAGCAGGGGCGTCTCGATAAGTACATCACCCGGTTCGTCGAGAACGCCTCACGGACGAAAGTACAGAAAAGCATCGACGCGGGGCTGGTAGAGGTTGATGGCACGGTCGTCACGAAGGCGGCCCACACCGTTGAGGCGGGCGCTACCATCGTGTGTACGATCCGCCGCCCGCCGCCGCCGCAGGCCCTCCCCGAAGACATCCCGCTGGATGTGGTGTTTGAAGATGAGTACCTCATCGTGGTAAACAAGCCCGCCGGGATGGTGGTGCATCCGGCCTACGGTCACCGCAGCGGCACGCTGGTCAACGCCCTGCTGCATCATGTAGAGGGAGAGGCGCTGGAGGTGGCGGCCCTGGATGACCCCGATGACCTCGACGACGAGGCCATCGGCCTGTCCGTGACCAATGCGCTGCCGACGCGCGCGGGCGATCCCGCCATCCGCCCGGGCATCGTGCACCGGCTCGATAAAGACACGTCGGGCCTCTTGGTGGTGGCCAAGGACGACGTCACGCACCGGGGCCTGGCGCAGCAGTTTCAGGACCACACCACGCGGCGGCAGTACCTCGCCCTGGTGTGGGGCGTGCCCGAGCCGCCCTCCGGCACCGTGGACGAGCCGCTGGGCCGTGACCCGCGCGACCGCAAGCGCATGGCCGTGGTGGCGCCCGGCCAGGGGAAAGAAGCCCGCACCCATTACGCCACCATAGAGGCTTACGCCCATACCGCCTTGCTACGCTTTCAACTGGAGACCGGGCGCACCCACCAGATCCGGGTGCACGCACAACAGCTGCGCCATCCCGTGTTGGGCGACCCCACCTACGGGGGCACGAGCATTCGCTATGGGTCGACCGGCCGATCCCGCCGCGCATTTTTCGATCGGCTTTTCACGGCCATGCCGCGGCAGGCATTGCACGCCCATACGCTTGGCTTCACCCATCCACGGACCGACGCCGCGGTAGATTTTTCCGTTGACCCCCCCGACGATTTCCTGTTTGTTCGGGACGAGCTTCAGCGGGTGGAAGAGGGCTGAACTGCGGTGGTGCAACCTCCCAAGACGGCCGAACATCCGTAGAGAGGACACGTTTTCTTGGAGCTTTCTGTCACTTTAGTGTCGCCATCGCTTCTTCCTCACCAGCCGCTTTCCGCACCTTCCCCTGATGAACTCCACGGACACCGTCGCCATCAGCGACCTGCTTTCAGAAGAACGCATCCACGTTAGTCTGCCCGCCACGTCGCGCGAGGACGTGATCCATATGATGGTGCAACTGCTGGAGGGCCATTCCTCTGTAACGGACCTGGAGCAGGTACGGGAAGACGTCATCGAGCGCGAGCGCATGATGTCGACCGGCGTAGGCAAAGGACTGGCGCTGCCCCATGCTAAAACCGGCGGCGTATCGGAGACGGTGGGGTGCTTTGCCGTAACGGCGCGGCCCATCGACTTCGACGCTATGGACGAGGAGCCCGTCCGGCTGGTGTTTATGCTGGCGGGCCCGGAGGCGGCTCGGTCGAAGCATATCAAGATCCTGAGCCACATCTCGCGCCTGCTCAATCGGAAGCGGTTGCGCACGCGCATCCTGGACTGCGATACGCCAGCCGATGTGCTGGCGTTGTTCGCCGAGGAAGAAGATACGCCAGCGGTATCCTGACCTTGTGCCGTCCAGTGGGTCCGCCGCAGGCGGGCGCTGCCGTTCCAGTGCTGCTGGTTGGCAGGAGGACCCGAAGCCACACGCAGCCTCGCCCGGACCCCCAACGGGACGGTCCGGACCGCCCCATCCTTTATTTTTTACCACCCCCATACTCGCTCCCTACTTCGTGAATACTGACTTTCAGTCCATTAAAGGGACCTTCGACATTCTCCCGGACACTGCGACCACCGACGGGGCCAGCCCTGCGCCGGCCAGCACCTGGCGCTACGTCGAGCGTGTGGTGCATCGGGTGATGGCCCGCTTCAACGCCGAGGAGATCCGCACCCCGGTGCTGGAGCCCACGCCGCTCATTGCGCGCGGCATCGGGGCGTACACGGACATCGTGTCGAAGGAGATGTTTGCCTTTGAGCGCGGCGATACGCAGTACGTGCTGCGCCCTGAAGTTACGGCCCCGGTTATGCGGGCCTACCTGCAGCACCACCTGGATCAGCGCGGCGGGGTGCAGAAGCTCTACTACATCGGCCCCTGCTTTCGGGCGGAGCGCCCGCAGAAAGGGCGCTACCGGCAGTTCCACCAGTTTGGGGCTGAAATCATGGGCACCGACGACCCCCGCGCCGATGCCGAGTGCATCGCGATGATGCAGGCCATCTACGACGAGGTCGGGCTCACGGGCCTGACGCTCCGCCTGAACTCGGTTGGCAACCCGCCCAGCCGGGCGCGCTTTGTGGAGGCCCTGCAGACGTACCTGCAGCCCTACCACAGTGAGCTCTCCGAAACCTCCCGGCAGCGCCTCGAAACCAACCCGCTGCGGATTTTGGACACCAAAAACGAGCATGAACAGGCGATCCTGCAGGAGGCGCCGGTGCTGCTCGATTTTCTGGATGAGGAAAGCCGCACCCATTACGACACCGTCAAAGGGCTGCTGGATGACCTGGAGGTCGCCTACACCGAAGATCCGACGCTGGTACGGGGGCTCGATTACTACACGCATACGGCGTTTGAACTGGAGAGCGATGACCTGGGTGCCCAAAGTGCCCTGGGGGGCGGGGGGCGGTACGACCTACTGGCGCAGGAGCTGGGCAGCAAGCAGCCGGTCCCGTCAATCGGCTTTGCCTCCGGCATCGAGCGGTTGCTGTTGGCCATGGAGGCGCAGGACGTGGAGGTACCGGCAAAGCCTACGGCAGATGTCTTCCTCGCCGCGCTGGGCGATGAGGCCGAGCGGTGGGTCTTTCGCTGGGCACAGCAACTGCGCGCCGAAGGACTGGCTGTGGCGCTGGACCTGCGTGGCCGCTCGCTGAAGGCGCAGATGAAAGAGGCCAACCGGCAGGAGGCGCCCTACACCCTCATCATCGGCGGGAACGAGCTGAACACCGGCCGCGCCTCCGTCAAAGAAATGGCGACGGGCGAACAGGAAGAGGTGGCGTTTGATGCCTTGGTGGACTACCTGAAAGGCCGCCTGCCAGCGGTAGCCTAAGCCCGATCTACGATGTAAGGGGGGACGATGTATCCTCGACTCAGTGATCTCATGCAGGACCTGTTCGGCGTCACCGCGCCGTTCCCGATCTACTCGTTCGGGGCGATGGTGGCGGTGGCGGCACTCGTCGGGGCATGGCTCACCGGGCGCGAACTGGACCGCCTGTACCGCGCGGGCCGGATTTCCGGGGTAGACTGGCCGGCCGCTGACCCCTCATCCGGTAGCCCTCGTACCACGCAGGTGTCGCCTTCCGTACTCGTCAGTACCGGGCTGCTGCTGACGATCGTGCTGGGCATCGCCGGCGCCAAGGCCTTTCATATATTGGAGAACCTGGGGGCGTTTCTGGAAGCCCCCCTGGAGATGCTTTTTGCTTCGGGCGGGCTTACCTTTTACGGTGGCTTTCTGGTCGCCGGGCTGGGCGTGGCCTACTATGTTCATCGCAAGGGACTGTCCGTACCCACCTTCGCTGATGCCTGCGCGCCAGGCCTCATGATGGGGTACGGCATCGGGCGGATTGGCTGCCATCTGGCGGGCGATGGCGACTGGGGTATTGCGGCCGACCTGACCCTGAAACCAGACTTCGTCCCCATGTGGCTGTGGGCCGAGACCTACCCCAACAACATCCTGGGCGTGACGTTGCCGGAGCCAGGCGTGTATCCCACTCCGCTGTACGAGTTTGCAATGGCCAGCGTCCTCCTCTTTGGGGTGCTCTGGGTGGCTCGGCGGCACCCGTTTCGGAGCGGCTGGCTGTTTTCGCTGTACCTTGTTTTGGCCGGGGCCCAGCGCCTGCTGATCGAGCAGATCCGCGTGAACGTCACCTTCGACGTGTTTGGGGTGATGGCCACCCAGGCGGAGGTCATTTCAGTGGGCCTGATGGTTGCCGGCGCGGTTGGCCTCTGGCTCACGACCAAGGAGCGCGTGTCGCTCAACCCATCAGAGGCAAGGCCCGTTAACGCCGGGGCTGCTGACGTATCCTCATCTACCTGAGCGCTGTTCATATGGACTTTCTCCCGGAACTGCAGCAGGCCCTCAAGAAAGTGCAGGCCTGGCAGGACACGTACGAGCCCTTCGACCCGCATCCGTCGATGCAGGTGGACGATACCGCGATGGCACGCGCGGTCGATCAGTACACGCGTCGGCTGCGCGGCAACTATCCGTTTTTCCACCCGCGCTATGCCGGGCAGATGCTGAAACCGCCCCACCCGGCCGCCATCATGGGCTACACGGCCGCGATGTGCATCAACCCGAACAACCACGCGCTGGATGGCGGGCCGCCGACAGGTAAGATGGAGAAGGAGGTCGTCCGCAAGCTCGCCGACATGGTCCACTACCCCGACGGATCGCTGGGGCACCTGACCACCAGCGGCACGCTGGCCAATCTGGAGGCGCTGTGGGTGGCGCGGGAGCTGCACCCCACGTGGGCAATTGCCATCAGCGACCAGGCGCACTACACACATGAGCGGATGGCGCAGCTGCTGGGCGTGGAGACGGTGTCGATCCCCACAGATGCCGCTGGCCGGATGGACATGATGGCGCTGGAGGAGGCGCTGCAGGAGCATAAGATCGGGACGGTGGTGGTGACGGCAGGGACAACCGGGGTGGGGGCCGTGGACCCCATCGCGGATGTGCTGGAGCTACGGCGCCGCTACGGCTGCCGCATCCATGCCGACGCAGCCTACGGGGGCTTCTTTGCCCTGCTGGCCTGGGGCGATGCCGAGGGTCCGGCAGCGCTGGACGCCGACGTGCGGCATCACCTGCGCGCGCTGGCGCGGTGCGATTCCATAGCCATCGATCCGCACAAGCACGGGCTGCAACCCTACGGCTGCGGCGCGATCCTCTTCTACGACCGGTCGGTCGCGCGCCTCTACAAACACGACTCGCCCTACACCTACTTCAGCTCCGACGACCTGCACCTGGGGGAGATTAGCCTTGAATGTTCGCGGGCCGGGGCAGCGGCGGGGGCGCTGTGGCTGACGCTACAGGTGCTGCCGCTGGCTGCTGACGAGGGGCTGGGCCCCATCCTGCAGGCCTGCCGGGAGGCCGCGGTGGCCTGGCATGAGAAGCTGGAGGAGGCGCCCGAAGTGCAGACGTATCTGCCGCCAGCGCTCGACATCGTGACGTTCTTCCCCACGATAGCCTCGCCCACGGCCCGGGCCATCGGGCAGCGCAGCCGGGCAGTGTTTCAGCAGGCGATGAACAGCAAAGAGGTGCCGCTCTTTTTGAGCGTGCTGGACGTGGAGGCGGAGGCGCTGGCTCGCCAGGTGCCGGACATGACCATCGATCAGCCCACCGCACCCATCCTGCGCAGCGTCCTCATGAAGCCGGAGCACGCCACCCATGTGGATACGCTTCACGACGCACTGCTGCATCACCTCCAGGAAGTTGAGCAGCCCTCGCCGGCATCATAAGACACCCGCTCAGGCCTCCGACGGCAGTGCGTCAAAGAGGTGCGGTTGCTGCTGGCGTTCCTCCAGCGCTTCAATGATGCGCCGGTTGGCCCGCGGAAAGGCATAGTCCGACAGCGCATCGATCGACGCCCACGCCATGGGCACACCATCGGGTGGGGTGGGCGTGCCTGCCTCGATGCGGCACACGAACGCGTGCATGGTGATCTTGAAGTGGGAGTAGGCGTGGTCCAGCGTATAAAACGGGGCCTCCACCGCCACCTCGATCTGCAGTTCTTCCCGCAACTCCCGCCGGCAGGTTTCCTCCAGCGGCTCATCCGGTTCTTGCTTCCCCCCAGGAAACTCCCACAACCCGCCAAGCATGGCATCGTCCGGGCGCTGCTGAATGAGGAGGCGCCCCTCATCGTCGAACACGAGCCCCACGGCAATCTCGTAGTGCGGCACCGGTGGCTTTTTCGACTTTACGGGATAGCGATCCTGCAGGCCCTGTGCTTTCGCCTCACATACAGTAGCCAGTGGGCACGCCGTACATTCGGGATTCCGTGGCGTGCAGACGAGCGCGCCTAACTCCATCACCGCCTGGTTGTAGGTGCCGGGGTCCGTCGGTTCCAGCAGGGCATCGGCAAGGTCCTGCAGCAGGCGTTTCGTACGACTCGACCGGACATCGTCTTCGATCGCGAATACGCGTGCGAGCACCCGCATCACATTTCCGTCGAGCACCGCATGCGGCTTGTTGAAGGCAATGGATAAGACAGCGGCCGCGGTGTAGGGGCCGATGCCTTTCAGGGCGCGGATCTCGTCGTAGGTAGAAGGGACGGCGCCGTCGTGTTCGTCCACGACGTGCTGCGCTGCCGCGTGTAGATGACGGGCCCGCGAGTAATAGCCCAGCCCCTCCCAGGCCTGCAGCACCTCGTCTTGCGATGCCGCAGCCAACGCCTCCACCGTGGGGAACGCCTCCATAAACCGGTTGAAGTACGGCTCGGCCTGGTCCACCCGTGTCTGCTGCAACATGATCTCTGAGACCCAGATGCGATACGGATCACCGGAGGCCCGCCACGGCATGACGCGCTTGTTGTTCTCGTACCACGCGACCAGCGCCTCATGAAAGGCGCCGCGATGGCGGTCGCTGGCAAGCGAGGACGGATCGTCGGGGAGGGAGCGGCCGGGGGAGTCGGATGGCACGGGCGGTGGAACTTGAGGAGATAAAGACGACACGCACGCTCAACCGAAGGCGTGCCGGTCGGTTCGGCCGTGGACGGTTTCGTAACGAGGAACGCCCGTCGGCGCTGGCACGTCCTTAACCGCAGTTGTTACCCGCCCACCCACCACGCGCCGATCTTCAGGCATGGTCACGTACTTTTACGCCCCGCCCTCGGCGTTCCGAGGGGCCTATGTAACGCTTCCGCCCGATGAAGCCGCTCATGCACGGAAGGTGCTCCGGACCCGGGCCGGCGACACCATCGTGGTGGTGGATGGACAGGGCGGGTGGTATCAAGTAGCGGTGGACGTGGCCGAGCCGGAGCACTTGGCCGGTCAGCTGGTGGCCTCGGAGCAGGAGCATGGCGAGCCGTCCTACCAGCTTACCCTTGCGGTGGGTCTGCTGAAGCAGCGCAGCCGGTGGGAGACGCTCTTGGAAAAGTGCACAGAGCTGGGCGTGCACGCCATCCTTCCCTTAACAACCGACCACGGCGAGAAAGCCACCCTGCGCCGGGACCGGTGCGAGCGCGTGCTGGTGGCTGCGATGAAACAGAGCAAGCGGTCGCGGCTTCCCGCCCTGTACGATCCGCTGCCGGCTGTGGAGGCGTTGCGGCAACAGGCCGACGCCCCCGGGCTTATCGCCACGATGGACGCCCCGGCCAAGGCGCATCCTCTGGCTGCTCTGCGGGACTGTTCAGCGGGTCCGCTCACAGCCTTCATCGGTCCCGAAGCTGGGTTCTCGGCGGACGAACGATCCGAGGCGCAGGCGCTGGGCTATGTGCCGGTGTCCCTCGGGCGCCGACGCCTGCGGGCCGAAACAGCCGCCATCACGATGACCGCCGCCTGCGCCCTGGCGTTCCCATAGCGTGAGACCGAGCGCGTTGCCTCCACTTCTTTCTGTTTTCCTCCATATTTTCGCCTCCCCTGATGAGCACACTCACGGAAACCCCACTGGAGTCAGACCAGCTCATTGATGGCGCGCTCCTCAAGGTCTACCGCGACACCGTGCAGCTGCCCGACAAGTCCACCGGCGTGCGGGAATGGATCGACCATCCGGGAGCGTCGGCTGTGGTGCCGCTCTTCGACGACGGGTCGGTGCTGCTCATCGAGCAGTTTCGCTACCCGCCGCGCCGCACGTTTTTGGAGGTGCCGGCGGGCAAGATCGACCAGCCGGATGAAGACCCAGCAGCGGTGGCGGCACGCGAGCTGGAGGAGGAGACCGGGTGGCGTGCTGGGGCCTTCACGAAGCTCTCGTCGCTTTACCCCTGTATCGGATACAGCAACGAGATCATCCACTTTTTCCTGGCGCGCAACCTGACGAAAGGCACGCAGGACCTGAGCGAAGGCGAGCACGTGACGGTCGTGCGGATGCCGTTTCGCGAGGCGGTGCAGCGCGCGCAGCGAGGGGAGGTGAAAGACATGAAGTCCGCCATGGCACTGACCCTCGCTCAGCAGTTTCTTCACGCCGGAGCGTAACAAGGGCGAAACGTGCGTGCGTGCTCGGCGTTGTCAACTACTTGACATTCCTTCACGGGCAGTACTGCTGCCCCGAACGTTTTTCCCAGACCTACGCGTGCGCTCATGTTTTTCTTCATCTCATTGATTGTCATCATCGCGCTTATTGGGCTTGCGCTCATCACGGTGGTGCTGATGCAGGCCGGTAAGGGCGGCGGGCTTGCCGGTATTGGCGGCGGCGGCGCGGCCGGTGCGGCGCAGCAGATTCTTGGCGCGCGCCAGGCGCCCGACATTCTGGAAAAGGCCACCTGGACGATGGCGACGCTATTCATTGTGTTGGCCATCATGACGAACTTTGCCATCCCCCAGGATGAGGCCGGCAGCGTGATCCAGCAGCGAGGCGATGCGGTACCGCAGCAGCAGATGCCGGACCCCCTACAGCAGCAGGATGAACCCGCACCGCTCAACCCGCAGGGTGGTGGGGAACAGCAGTAATCGGTCAGTTCATAGGCCTATTGGTGTAGTCTGATTGCTCGCTCAAGCAACATAGTCTCTGACGTACTCCCACAACTAAAGGTCGTGGGGTTCTTTCTCGCCTTCAACACACGCTCTATACCTATCGTGCTCAGCGAGCTACACGATCAAAAGATCGAGGGGGACGCCATCGCCCCGACTACGTG
>LFFM01000771.1_pt1 | contig 22545 bp, 16 predicted proteins | sample 643131 | NCBI WGS metagenome assembly LFFM01 (sample SAMN03777445, study PRJNA286221) | soda lake metagenome | biome: soda lake; feature: Kulunda steppe; material: water; isolation source: sample Tc-Br brine of Tanatar trona crystallizer | place: Russia: Kulunda steppe | collected 2011-07
CAGGGCTTGCGGCTTCAGCCTCTGGAGGGCTGCGTGAGACTGAACGAGGACTTGTCCTCGACAGCAGCGCCCGATGAATGAGGAACCCGCTCTTGTGAGAGACGGGAATCTCCCGCCTTTAGGCGGGCGAGGATGTCAAGAACCTCGTAGGGGGGCTATAGTACGAGTTCTACAGCATCATCTTCGAATTGACCGCAGGATCGTTATGGAACGGCATCACTGTAAAGCCTGTGGCGCGCGCAGCCTCGTTCCGATGCACGTTGTCACGGAGGTGCAGGAAGAATACGATCACGCGGCTCTCGATAACGATTACGAGTCGCAGTTCTACACCTGCCACGTATGTGGCGATAACTGGCTGTCGGTCAAGGAGGTAGAGCCCTCTGGCGTGTGCCACATCACGTTCGTCCATCAAATGGGTACCGACCCCGAACTGAAGCGCGTGGCCAAGTTGCAAACGCCCCTCGTGGTGGAGCCCGAAGCGGTAGAAGAATGGACGTATTTTCTGGACGATCAGCGGATTGACGAAGAGGTCTGGCACGACAAGCTCCGCGAGCGCCGGCGTATCCTGCGGGCTACCAGCACGAACTGACCGGTTGACCCCGAAGCGTGCATGGTGCGGCGCTATTTCATTTTACAACCGTGCGCCTGATAGGGGCTCCACAGTCTCAAGAATGTGCAGAAGCTGCTGCCGCGAAAACGGTTTTGAGAGGTAGTCGGTAAACCCCGCAGCCAAAAACTTCTTGCGATCCCCGGGCAGCGCGTACGCGGTGAGCGCAAGCGCACGCACGTTTGCTTTACCGTACCGTGCATGCAGCATGTGCAGCACGTCGACCCCGTCGCGATCCTCCCCAAGGTTGATGTCGAGGATGTAGAGGTCGCAGGCCGAAGAGCTGTGCTCCTTATCCGCTGCAAGCGCCTCGTCCACCGTAGAGGTGAAGGTCACCTCGGCATGTGGCACCAAGTAGTGCCGCAGTAACAAAAGGGCTTCAGGGTTGTCTTCCAACACAAGCATCTGAGGCCGCGGCATATCAGCGGAAGACATGGTAGAAGCGCGTGTGCAGCGCGGTTTAAGGATGATGTGTTGACGTAACGTTTTACTCTGTTGCCTAACGCGGGGTTGCACAACGCGTTAAAAGATCCGCTGCTTGCAGCGTCGTATCCCTCAGCGAAAGGGTCGCCAGCGGAGCTGGAGGCGCACGTCGCGCAGGCGATTGCCTTCCACCTCATCTAATCCCGACCCCATGGTGGTCTCCATCGGCATGTGGGTTTCGGCCAGCTTCATCTGGAAGTCGAGCGCAGCAGTGGGCGCCCACGTAGCCATCAGGTACCGGCGCTGCCCCTGCCCAGAGAAGGCGGGCACAGAGAAGCTGTATCGGAGGTCGTGCTCGTAGGCGTAGACGCGGGCATCGAAAGGGTCCGCATCGAAGAAGGCCAGCCGAGCATCCAGGCGTAGGGCGGCGTGTATGTGCCACCGCACGTCTTGCGACAGTAAAAAGCCGCGTCCTGATGTTCCATCACGGGTCGTCCACACCTGGTCCACCTGGGTAGCAAAGCGGAGCACAGGACTGTGCGCATACTGGGCGTGCAAGCGGATCTCGTGGCGGCTGATGGGGCGGAGAGGCCGGGTGTCGTGGTGCAAGGCGGCGCCGTTCTGCTCGCGCTGGCGACTGCGGCCCTGCACGTACACGCGCAGCCACGACCGCGGCTGGTGGGTAAGGCGTGCCCGGACGTCAAGCCCGGTGCTGGGCCGATCTGTGCGGAAACGCGGCCACGTCATCGTAAAGACATCCGCGTAGCCCGCAAGCGTCCACGTCGGATGCGGACGGAGGTGCAGGCCAAGGTAGAAGCCGCGCTCGCCCCGCGCCCTGCTCGATTGCTCTGCGATGGGATTACCGAACAGGCTGTTGCCTACGGGCAGGACCCGGCCGTGCCAGAGCACCTCAGCCAGTCGCCCAACGGCGGTACGAAGCCACACCGCACCGCCCATGGTGCCCGCGTGGGGGCGCATCACTTCCGCTCCGGCAGCGATATCGCCAAGACTGTAGTGCCCGTACAGGCTGAGGCCGTGGGCCTGTTGCCCAGAAAACGCCCCTCGTTGGTGCAGCGCATCCGAGGCGGCTACAGGATGACCGAAGCGTGCCACGTAGCCGGCCAGCCCCACATGCCGCCCCGGACGGCCCATCTCCACGGCACCGCCTGCCGTCTGCAACGTGGTAGAGGCGCGGCGCTCGCGCTCCAGGGGCGTGCGGTAACGTCCGGTGGTAGGGAGGGAGCTGAGCACCACCGATGCTTCGCCATTGGCGATAGTCAGCGTGTCCAGCGCTGCATCGCGCCGCGTGTGTGACGCGAACGCCGTAAGGGTTGCGGGGCCAACCGTCATCGTGCCGGCCAGCCCGCGGAAGTGGCCATTGGGGTCGGTGCCCTGATAGGGGGCGAGCCCGCGACTGCTGCGGGCAGGCCCGTCAACCGCCGCCGTGCCTTTGCCGAGCGCGAGCCCGCGCCACAGGAGGAGGCCCTGCCCCAGCGCCACCTGGTAGTCGCCCGCGATTATCGTGGTGCGCCCGTGGCGTGGCTGCCAGGCCACGTGCCCGGCCATGTGCGTGTAGCCAAAGAACCGAAGGGCCGGATCCCAAGCGAACGGCTCACCGGCGTGCTTGTTGAGCGTGAGGCGCCCTTGCCACCGGCCCCGCTGGCCAACCTGCAGCCGCGTCATCATGCGCACCGGAGAGCCCAGATAGGTCGTCCCCTCACGCGTCCGGTCGTACCCCCGGCCCAGGTCCAGCCGCCGGGTCGCCTGCTGCATGAGCATCACGCGCCACGGCGCAGGGGTACCCGTCGTGCTGGGGGGACGCACGTGCAGAAAGGCGCGCAGGTAGGCCCGGTCCTGTGGAGGAATATCCGCAGCGTCAAAGGCAGCCGCAACGGAGTCGAAGGGCCCATCGGTGGTACGGGCGCGGACGATGGCCTCGGCCTGTGCCGGACGTAGCCAGGGCAAGACGGCAAGGGCGTGCGCGCTCGCCCGGTTGAGGTCCAACGGGTCATCAAGCCACGTCTCCAGTTGCTCAAAGAGGTCCTCCGGCAGGGCCTCCTCGTCTCGCTCGTCGAAGAGGAACGCCCGCACCTCGGCACGGGTGACCGTGAGCAGTGTGTCGGTGGGCGCAGCCCCGGCCTCGGCGGACGTCCCTACGCCGAGCGCGATCGCCAGGCTAACTGCGAGTCCAACCGTGCACCTGATGAGGGAAGCGTAGTCCATAAGGAGCGGGGTTAGCGAAGCAGAAGCCCGACCGCAGGCGACCACCCCAGCACGTCGTGCCGTTCTGCCGCTACGTCGGCGGTGAGACGGCCCACATGAATGCCCAGGCCCGCCGTAAACCGCGTGGGCTGGGTGGCAATGCCTCCGCGCAGCGTGAGGCTTTCCACGGGCTGGACCTCCACGCCTCCGCGGTACGACACGGGAAACAGCACGTCCTTTACGGCATCCAGCACCAGCAGGAACGCCTCCTGTGGTTGATAGGCCAGCCCCACCTGCAGAAGACGCGGGAGTTCGTCGCCGCCGCCCAACGTAGGTGCGTTCAGGTGCACCGCCTGGACGCCGGCGCGGACAGTACGCAACACCTGGACCTGCGCGCCGAGCGTCAGCCCCACGGCGCCGTCGTTGCCGTAGCCGGGGATGCTCACGTGGGTGTAGCGCGCTTCGGCCCCCACGGCCAGTGTGCGCGTGGTCCCCAGCGTAACCTCCCGCGCCACGCCCACCGGGAATTGATGCTCTCGGAACTGCTCGAACCCGAACGTCTGCGCACCCACGACCGCCGTCAGCCAGGGCAGGGGTTGGGCCACACGCACAGCCCCGAGGCGGAGCTCCGAGAGTTCAAACGCTTGCCCGGCAAAAAAGCCCAGCTGGCGGGAGGCAAGACCCGCCCAGGCCGCCGGGTTGCTACCGCCCCACAGGTCACCCGCCACCGCGGTGCCACCCCCACCGAGTGCCATCAGGCGCGGCCCTGCCTGCAACGAGACCTGCGCGTGAGCAGGGCGCGGCACCGTCCACACGCTGGCAAGCAGCAGAAGCAGCGCACACCATAGCGCTATGTGCCCGCTCGGATGCATAAGGTGAATCCGTCTGCGACAGGAGAACGCACGCCATCAACTATTTTACCCTATCATATTTTTACCATAGGTGCGAGGGTTGGGCTACGATAGAGCCAATAATCGATAGAACCTGCGGCGAAAGCGGAGGTACATCTCCACCACGTGGCGCTTTTATGGTTTGCTTTCCCTGCTCATGCCTTATCGTAGCATCCGAAGCTCAATCGCCGGCGGCGTGGTGCTCCTGCTCCTTATGGCCCTGAGCGCGTACCCTCGGGCTGCCGCCGCGCAGGAGCTCCTCTGCGACGTCTCAGTCGATTTTAGCCAGGTCAGCGGATCGGACTTCGACTACCTGGAAGGGCTGGAACGGCTAACGCGCGAGTACGTGAATGACCGGCGGTGGACGGAGGACCGGTTCGAGGATCACGAACGCATCCTGTGCTCGTTTGATATCATCATCCAGGAAGCGACCGCCCTCACCGAGTTCACGGCGCGGCTTGTGGTCTCGTCGGTGCGGCCCATTTACGGCACCATGCAAAACACCCGCGTCATTCAGATCAGCGATCGGGACTGGGAGTTTGCCTATGCCCAGGGGGAGGCGCTCACCTTTGACCTCGACAGCTTCGACGCCTACACCTCCGTCATCGACTTCTACGTCTACCTGCTGTTGGGCTACGACTACGACACCTTCCGTCCGATGGGCGGGACGCCCCAATTTGAGCGCGCACGGCGTATTGCGCGGCTGGGCGAATCCGCCAACGCGCCCGGATGGAGTAGCATCGGCGCATCGCGCACACGCACAGACCTCGTCACGCAGCTATTGGACAGCCGGCTGGAGCCGCTGCGCCGGGCGTATTTCACGTACCACTACCACGGGCTGGACCACTTTGTGCAGGAGCCCGAAGAAGCGCGCCGCGCCGCCCTTGACGTGCTGGACGCGCTCGATGAACTGGCCGCTGATGTCTCCCGTCAGTACGCGTTGGACCTCTTTTTCAACACCAAGAGTCGCGAACTGGCCGCCCTGTTCACCGGGGCTGCCAACGGGAGCCAGGCCTATGCTATCCTGAGCCGTATCGACCCCTCCAACCTGAGCGACTATAATCCGCTTGTGGATTGAGCCAGGGCCTCCGTCATCACGCCTGTGCAGCGCCTGGGCAAATCAACCGAATCGCGTGTCACAGCCCTGGCATGAGGTGGTGCGAAAGGGGGGACTCGAACCCCCACGGGTGTTAGCCCACTGGATCCTAAATCCAGCGCGTCTACCAATTCCGCCACTTTCGCAAGCAACCGCTTCATATTCTACCCCTGTCGACGGGTTCCATCGCCCGGCCCTCGCGGCAGGGTATGGTGCTGCAGCGCCTTGCCCACGGCCCGGGGCTGGCTCCCCTGCACACACCTGACGAACCCTGGGCCCGTGCCATGGGTATCGCGGATGAGGCTCCTGCCCTGGGGCATACCCCGCCGGCTCACTCTTTCCATCGCCTGTTACACGCTTACTCCTATGCTGGTATCATCACCACCACGCTCGTCGTCATTTGTTGTGCTTGTCGCGCTACTGCTTGGCCTCTGGCTTGCAGCCTGTGGGTCGGGTAGTGAGGTGGCGCGCGTCACGGACCGTCCCGACCGGGACACGACCACCGAAGCCACAGAGCAACGACCCGTCGCGCCCGCGCTCGAAAAGCCTGCTGGCTTTGAGGATGTAACAGCGGAGCGCTTTGACGACGGCAAGATGTGGACCTTCTCCAACCCGCCGCTGGACTATTTCAACGAGACCTATGACATGACGGCCGATGCAGAGTGGCTGGAGCAGGCGCGGCTTGGCGCGTTGCGGTTCTCGGACTCGTGCTCGGCTTCCCTCGTGTCTGATCGCGGGCTCGTCATGACCAACCACCATTGCGCCCGCGACTTCATCACGAAGGTTTCGCGCGGGGACGAGCAGTTGCTGGAAGAGGGGTTTTACGCTGCCGAGCGCGCCGATGAACGGCCGGTGGCGGGACTTCATGTGGAGCAAGTAGTGGATATGGAAGATGTGACCGCCTCCGTGCGCGGCGTGCTTAGCCGGTCGGGGGATGACCAGGCCCGCGCGCAGGCCCGCCGCAACCGGATCCAGGAAATCGAACGGGAGCGCACACGCCAAGTGTCGGCACGCGATACGACGCTGCGCGTGGAGGTGGCCCGGGAATACAACGGCGTACGCTACGTGGCCAAAACGTACCGCCGCCTCTCGGATGTGCGCCTGGTGATGGCGCCCGAGCTACAGCTGGGCTATTTCGGGGGCGATGTGGACAACTTTACCTACCCGCGGTTTAACCTGGACGTGGCGTTCTTCCGGGTATACCAGGACGACCGCCCGCTCCAGAATGAGTCCTTCTTCTCCTGGAATACCAGCGGCAGTGAGGCGGGGGCGCCTGTCTTCGCTGTTGGTAATCCGGGCACCACCAGCCGGCAAAAGACGATTGACCAGCTGCGCTTCACGCGCGACTTTACGCTCCCGCAGCAGCTCAACGCGCTGCAGCGACGGTCGGATGTGCTGGAGGCCTACCTCGAGGACCGCCCCGCAGCAGAAGATACCACGAACGTGCGTAACATCACCTTCTCCGTGCGCAACACCCTGAAAAGCCTGACGGGGCAGTGGGAGGGCTTGCAGGACGACGAGCTTATGGCACGACGGATCGACCGAGAGCAGCGCCTCCGGGATGCCGTCAACGAGACGGATAGCCTGCGGCAGGCCTACGGCAACGCCTTCATCCGGATGGCCGACACCCAGCGGGCCCGCCGCTCTACGGCCGGCCGCGACGCGGCGTTTGTGTTCTTCGGTAGCAACATCCTGGACTCCCGCGTCATCACCCGGGGCCTGTATGGATACTACCACCACACCTTGCGCCGACAGGGCGTGCCCCCCGAAGAGATCGCCGACCTCCGCGAAAGCGCCATGGATGTATCCGACTGGCCCGATGAGGTAGAGGAAGCGTTCCTCGCCATCCGGCTTCACGAGCTTCGCGATGCATTTGGGCCCGATCACCCGACCGTACGCCGTGTGCTGGCCGACACTACACCGGAAGACCTGGCCGCCAGTATCGTGGAGCGCACCGCCCTCACCGACTCGACGCAGTTCGTGGACATCTTTGATGACGGTTACCTCGACAGCGGCGACGCCTCCCTTTCGATGATGCAGGCCATCGGTCCGCTGTTCATCCGTCACATCCAGTCGAGCCAGAGCCTGACCGACCGGGAAGACAACCTGCTGGCCCAGATCAATCAGGTGCGGCTTTCCACCTTTGGGGAGGATACCGTGCCGCCCGACGCTAACTTTACGCTGCGCATTGCGGATGGGGTCGTGCAGGGATATGCGAACGACGCCGGTGAGGACGTTCCCCCGTACACCACGTTTGAAGGGATGTACGCGCGCTACGATGAGCACGGACCGGACTCCGACTGGGCCCTGCCAGAGCGCTGGCTGAACGCCCGAGACGAACTGGATCAGCAGGTACCGCTCAACCTGGTTAGCACCAACGACATTACCGGCGGTAACTCGGGCTCACCACTCCTCAACCGGGAGCTGGAAGTGGTAGGGCTGATCTTTGACAGCAACCTTGAGGCCTTGCCCAACGCGTTCATTTACCGGGATGAACAGGCCCGCGCGGTGTCGGTGGACGTACGGGCCATCCAAGAAGCGCTGGTCACCGTATATGGCGCCGATCGCCTGGTGCGAGAGTTGACGGGCGAAGCTGTCGTTCGCACCGGTAGCGCACAATAAACCTGCTGGCCCCCGGGAAGCTCTGGAGGGCTGGCCGCTTCCGTATCACAGGGTCGTACGCCGCCGCCTCGTACCGATGGAGACGATAGTGTACATGACATAGGTCCCCTTGAGCGGTACCCACGCTACGCGCGGTCTTCCGCCGGATGCCGCTTGTCACGAGGCTTGGAAGGCGTCCGCCAGCGAATGTGTTTGTCAAACTGACGGAGGAAGTCGCGGATAATACCATCCCGCGAGAAGCCAAACACATCGTACCCCTGAGCGCCCGAGTCGAGGTACACCTCGGCCCGGTGGTAGCGGCGGTCTTCGGCATCTTCCGCATCTTGGTCAATCGCCAGGTGCGGGAAAGCAAAGTCTGGGCGCCGGTAGCTGCGTGCCCGGACGGCATAATGGAAAATCTTCTTTCCCTCGTCGGAAACGGTAAGCGATACCATTTCCGGGCGGTGGTCCAGGCGCACTTGGCGCTTATACGTCTCGGTGACGTCCTTCACGCTCTCCAGGGCAGGCGCTACCGTTTCGTCCAAGAAGTCAATGACTTCCTGACGGTTGCGCGGCTCTGCACGACCGGTGATGAGGCTTTTTAGTTTCTGTTTCCAATCCGTAGAGCTCATAGTAGGTGTAGGGGTGGGACGCGCGATGAAAGGCGAAGGTACCTGTCTCCCCACGAGGGTTAAGCCGAGACCGGCTCTTCCGTGGGTTCGGTGTCAGGCACGTCATTTTCGTCGGTAATCATCTCGGGATCCATCTCCTCGGTAGGCGTCTGCACATCAACCCGCAGACCCTTGTACAGCCCGTAACAGATAAACACCATGATGACAGCGAAGGGCAGCCCCGTGGCGATGGCGGCTGTTTGTAGTGCGGCCAGTCCGCCGGCCCAGAGCAAGATGATTGCTACCAGCCCCTCGGATACCGCCCAGAAGATTCGGGTGTAGGCTTTCGGCTTCACGTCGCCACCCGAGGTGATGATGTCGATTACGAGGGAGCCGGAGTCGGAAGACGTGACGAAGAAGAGCACCACCACGATGATGGTTAGCGACGATGTGATTGCCGCAAGCGGTAATTCTTCCAGCATCACGAAGAACGCCGTGTCCAGATTCTCGCCGACGGCTGCAGCAATCCCGAGATCCTGTACCAGGTCCATGTGAATGGCGGTGTTACCGAAGACGGTAAGCCACACAAACGTGAGCGCGGTAGGGACCAGCATTACACCGGCGATAAACTCGCGGATCGTGCGCCCACGGGAGATGCGGGCGATGAACATGCCCACAAACGGCGACCAGGCAATCCACCAGCCCCAGTAGAAAAGGGTCCATCCGCCCTGCCACCCCTCGTCTGCGCCATAGGGGTAGGTTTCAAACGAAAGGGGAATGACGCTCTGGGCATAACCCCCCAGGTTGGAGACAAACGAATCCAACAGGTAGATCGATGGCCCAGCCAGCGCAACGAATACCAGCAGGAGGAGCGCGAAGGTGAGGTTAGCCTCACTCAGGCGCCGAATCCCTTTGTCAAGGCCCAGCACCACGGAAACGGTAGCCATCAGGGTGATAACGGCGATGAGGATGGTCTGTGTCAACTCACCCACCGGGATACCGAAGAGGTAGTCCAGCCCGGCGTTAATTTGCATAACGCCAAGCCCAAGCGAGGTCGCGACGCCAAACAGGGTGCCGAAGACGGCAAAGATGTCCACGGCTTTACCGATGGGGCCGTGAATGCGATCTCCGATCAGCGGATACAGAGACGAGCTGACCGTCAGGGGCAGCCCGTGGCGATAACCAAAGTAAGCCAGGGAGAGTCCAACCACGATGTACACCGCCCAGGCGTGGATGCCCCAGTGGAAGAAGGTCAGCTCCATCGAGCGTTGCGCCGCGGCTTCTGTACCCCCTTCACCTATGGGCGGACCCTCGAAGTGAAAGATCGGCTCGGCGACGCCGTAAAAGACCAGGCCAATACCCATGCCGGCACTAAACAACATGGCAAACCACGAGAGGTAGCTGTAGTCAGGCTCCGAGTCGTCAGGGCCCAGCTTGATGCTCCCATACCGGCTAAAGAGCAATGTCAGGATAAAGAGCAGAAAGCCAGTGACGGCGAAGATATAAAACCACCCGAACGTGTCTACAATGCCATCCTGAACCGTTTGAAAGACGTCGCCCGCCTGCTCTGGAAAGAGGGCGCCAAACAGCACGAAGGCGGTAATGACCAAACTTGATATGAGAAATACGGGCATATCCAGGTCTTGCTTTGCCCGCTCGATTAATGTGCTCATGTCAGGATACGATCTAAAGAAAAGTTCGTGACGCGCATCGTACGGTCATCGGCAGTCCTCCAGCGAAAGAGGCCTGCCGGTTATAGCCCAATGGATGGGATGATCTATCCCGACGGTGTTAGAAGTAGTAGCCAACATTAATGTTCAGCCGGGTATTCCAATCCGGGTCTGCGACACCCTCGCCGAGGCCCGTGCCGAAGCTGTCCGTAAGCCATGGCTGATTTTTACCTGTGGCAATATCAACGTAGGTAAAAATATTACCCTTAGTTAGCAAAAAGCCGAAAATGTTTTGCTGCGTATCGTTGAATGCGTCATTGGCTTTATCAAGGTAGGCGTAGTCGTTGTAAAAGGTGATATTCGAGACCGGGCCGAGGTCTACGTCCCACGAGTAGCTGAGGCTGAGCTGGTACTTGGTCGCTTCAGCCGCCACCGGGTAGGCTCCGGAGGCGTAGGCGCCCATCGGGACGGTCTGTGCGGTGGAGCCGTCATCGTTCGTGGCCTCGAAATTAAAGTACGTCACCTGCGGCATCACGTTGAAGTTGCCGAGGTCGAGGCTCGCGTGGCCGGAGAGGGCGGTGGTGAAGTCCGCTTCGTCCAGCACCTGATTGTAGAGTTGCCCCAAGCGCCCTGAGACGCCAATTTCACTCGTAGTGCCGATCGGCGCGGCGAGGCGGAGGTAGGAGGTGTTCAGCTCACGAAGGCTCTGGTCACCATCTGGTGCATTCCCGAGGCGATCATCCGCAGCCACAGGAATCACGTTGTAAGAGTAGCGCCCGTCGCCCCCAACGCCAAACGAGGCCCCTTCAAAAGAGGTGGCAAACGAGGAGGGGCCGGCAGGGGCAGGCTGACGGTAAAAGGCCGCCCGGGTGTCAATGCCGCCAATCTCCGTGATCAGCTGCGCGCCCATCTGCCGGTTGTCCTCAAGCCCCATGTAGTAGCCGTGCTGAAACCACCACGAATTGGAGGCAAAGGGAATGTTGCCAAACGGTGCCTGCGAGACGCCCAACTGCAGCTGCGTCACATCCGAAAAGTCCCAACCGACCCAACCGGTGTGGATGAAGTGCGTGTCGAAGGTCGGATAAAAGCGGTACTCAAAGTTAAACGGAATACCCACCGTGCGCCCTTCGACGTTCAGGCGCCACGTATCGATGGTAATGTAGCCGTTTTCGGTAGTGGTGTCTCCTTCATACAGCTCCTGCACCGCATTCACGCGCAACGCACCACCGATGGTGAGGAAATCGTCATCCTCATCATCCTGCGCAATCACCGTGATGCCGGTTGAGGTCTCGTCGTCCTCATCGCCACCGGATATCGCGAGTGAGGTGGTGGCTGTCGCAAGCAGGAGAACGAGAGTGGTAAGAAAAGAAATTGTAGTTTGTAACTTCATTTAACCTTTTATTTATGACATATAACGTCTGCGCGGTGTGGTGGGTATAGACCGGTCACAGGACAGTTCGCGCCAATCATATACTGTTACCACACTATCCAATTTGAGCGTCATGTTCAAAAGGTAGGGTGCATGTGAGGATACAGCACGTGTGAGCAGAAAAACGAGCGCAAGTATTTGCTCTCGTTTTACCCCCAGTCACCTGGGTATATTTATGTGTAGGTGCAGCACCACTGGTGGGCTCACGTTCCTTCGGGGTGATGCGTGCAGCGCACCCGAGGCCCATCACTCCGCGCCCAAGGTAGCAAGAGTTTTGCGCGCGCTTCAGCGAAACGAACATTCGTTCGGAGGGCATAGCGCGCTGCGAGACGGCAGCCGCTGATAGGACCAGGATGCTACAGAGGCACTACAGGAGCCACGGCACCGACGTACGGCTACTCCGCATCTTCTACCGACACAAACACATGCGTGGCCACCTCATGGCCAATCACATGCGGTTCGCCACTGATGTGCAGCGTAAGCGGGCCGCTAAACGGTGCCTTCTCCTGGATCACGGCTACCGCCCCCGGGAGCAGTCCCAGGTCTTCGAGATAACGGAGCAGCTCGGTGTTCGTGTCCGAGAGGTGCCGGACCACCACCGCGTCACCGGCTTCGGCCTCATGGAGGGCGATGGCCACTGTTTCCACGATCTCTCCATCGCGAGAGGGGATGGGATGCCCATGCGGGTCGTGCGTCGGATAGCCCAGGAGCTCATCGAGCTTGCTTTCGAACTCCTCTGAGATGTGATGCTCCAGCTGTTCCGCTTCGTCGTGCATCTGCTCCCACGAATACCCCATCACCTCGCGCAGATACGTTTCGAGTAGCCGGTGATGGCGGATAATCTCCAGCGCGATCTTTTCGCCGGCGGGGGTCAGCGAGACGCCGCGGTAGGACTGGTATTCCACCAGTTGCATCTCGGCCAGGCGCTTCACCATGTTGGTGACGGAAGCAGACGAGACGTCCAGGTGCCGGGCCACGTCCGTTGTGGTGGCAGGCTGCTCGTCGGCAAGCTTATAGATGGCCTTCAGGTAGTCCTCAACAGCCGGGCTAAGCATGGGTGGGCCAGCAGAATGCGTGCGATAGAGAGGGCAAGAAAAACTCATCGCTACACGCGATTGATCCGCCGCTGAAGCCATACAAAAACGCCCTTCCCGCCAGCGTAGGCGAGAAGGGCGTGTAACAACTGGAAGGGTGCGGCGGTTAGTACCCGGCTAATTCGCGAACTGCGTCACGGATGTTCTCATCTTGCGGCAGTACGGCCTTCTCCAGTGGATCGGCGAAGGGGATCGGTGAGAATGCTCCGGCAACGCGGCGTACGGGGGCGTCCAGATGCTCAAACGCCAGATCCGCAATCTGCGCGCTGAGCTCGGCGCCAAACCCGATGAACTCGTGGTCTTCGTAGAGCACCAGCGCCCGGTTCGTCTTCTGTACCGAGGCTAACACTGCATCCGTGTCCAGGGGCACGATGGTTCGTAGATCGATGATCTCGATGGACAGGCCGTCTTCCTTCTCCAGTTCCTTGGCCACGTTGCGGGCTTTGTGGACCATCATGCCGTAGGTGATGATGGAGAGGTCGGTCCCTTCACGTGCGGTCCGCGCTTTGCCGAAGGGCAGGTAGTAGTCGGCATCTGGCGCGGGGCTGCGCGCAGCCGCCATACGGTAAAGGGCTTTGTGCTCCAGGAACAGCACGGGGTCCTGGCCGCGGATTGCCGTTTTCAGGAGCCCCTTAGCATCGGCCGCGGTGGAGGGCAGGGCAATCTTGAGGCCGGGGGTGTGGCCGAAGATGGATTCCACGTTCTGCGAATGGCAGAGCCCGCCATGGATGTACCCGCCGCACGGCACGCGAATAACCATGGGGCAGCTCCATTCATTGTTGGAGCGGTAGCGGAACGGCGCCACCTGATTACGGAGCTGCTGCATGGCGGGCCAGATGTAATCCGCAAACTGGATTTCAACCACCGGCTTATAGCCCGCGGCTGCCAGGCCTACAGCACTTCCAATGATAGAAGCTTCCGCCAGGGGCGCGTTGTAGCACCGATCCTCGCCAAACTGGGCGGTCAGGTCTTTCGTAGCGGTAAATACGCCGCCTTTGCCGCCCGCTACGTCTTCGCCATAGACGATGACGTGCTCGTTGGCTTCCATCTCTTCCTTGAGGGCATGGTTGATGGCGTCCACCATCACGATGGGTTCACCGGACGGTGCGCTGGCCTCGTAGCTCAGGTCGAGGTCGCCCTCGAAAAAGACGTGCGTCGTGGCGCTTGCGGGGTCCGGGTCAGGCTGCTCAGCGGCCCAGGCTGCGGCCTCGTCCACTTGCTCGTGGACGTCCTTCCGGAGGGCGTCGATCTGCTGCTCGTTGAGGATGCCTGCTTCCACCAGCGAGACTTCCATCTGGGCAATGGGATCGACCTGCTGATCGCGCTCCAGCTCGTCGGAGGTCCGGTACTTCGTGTGGTTATCGGAAGAGGAGTGCGGGAGCAGGCGGACGACATCAGCGACCAGGCAGACGGGCCCGCGACCGGCGCGGATGTGCGTCAGCGCGGCCTGGACGGCGGAGTAGGCTTTGAAGAAGTCGGTGCCGTCTACGCGGATGCGTTGCAGCCCCTCGTAGCCTCCGGCCAGCTTGTAGGGCGTGCCGCCGGCTGTCTGGTCCTCCACCGGCACCGATATCGCGTACTTGTTGTCTTGCACAAAGTAGAGGACGGGGGCTCCGATGCGGGCCGCCCAGTTTAGCGACTCGTGGAAGTCGCCCTGTGAGGTAGCGCCATCGCCGCTGGAGCAGTAGACGTAGCTGTCGTCGCCCCGGCGCTGAATGGCCTTAGCGAAGCCGAGGGCAGGCATGAACTGCGCGCCCACCGAGGAGGAGGTGGTCATTACGTTCAGGTGCCGCAGCCCGAAGTGCTCGGGCATTTGACGGCCGCCGGAGTTGGGGTCGCCGGCTTTAGCCATATGGGCCAGCATCGCTTCGCGGGGGGTAAACCCCAGCGTCAGCGCCATCGACAGGTCGCGGTAATACATGCAGAACCAGTCATACCCAGCCCCTTCTCCGGGATTGGAGAGCAGCCCCGTGGCCACCTGCGCGGCCTCGTGCCCGGCGCAGCCGATGTGGAAGAAGCCCTTACCTTGCTTCAGCAGCGTCATCATCTTCTCATCGAGCCGCCGGGAGGTCAGCATCGTATGGTAGGCCTTGAGCAGCGTGTCCTCATCGAAATCAGCGGGCCCCACCAGGGAGATGTCCAGATCGCCGTCGTGCTCGAGGTCAACCGCTGGAGCAGTCGGGTCGCCAGCCTGGTCGGCCGCTCGTTCCAGGTCGCGGCTGCCCGTGTGCGGGAGCGATGGCTGCTGCGTTTCATCGGATGCAAGCGCTTCCGAGCCGTTTGTTGGGTGTTCCGTTCCGTTGGTCATGTATGATACCGTGCAAGTTGTACGCAATATACGTAGAGCGCAGCGCCAGCCGCCTTCCACCCGCCCTATACCGCACGGGTGGTGCGTGGTCTGAGCCTATTACAGCACCACAAGGTACAAAGAAACAAGCAGAATCGAAAAACCCTCCGCAGCCAAGTTGGCTTCTGAGGGCGGTAAGCATCGCAATTTGGCCGGAAATTCCGACGGGGGGTTCACGCTATAGGCTCCGTCTCTTCCTGTGGAACGTACGGCAACTCGAATGAGAACCGCGTGCCGCGCCCCATGGTGCTCTCCACCTGGATCTGCTCCCCATGGGCTTGCACGATCTGGCGGACGATACTAAGCCCGAGGCCTGTACCTCCACTCTTGCGGGAACGGTCGGGGTCTACCCGGTAAAACCGGTCAAAGATGCGCTCCCGGTGCTCTTCGGGGATGCCGCGTCCGGAGTCGACGATTTCGATGCGCACCTTGTCCTTGCGTCGCCGGTAGCGGCACCGGACGGCGCCTTCGTCGGTGTAGGCGATGGCGTTGTCGATAAGGTTGAAGAACACCTGGCGGAGCCGGTTGCGGTCGCCCAGCACGTACACTTCGTGGTCCGAAGCCTGAATCTCGAGGTCTTTTTCCTCAGCCTTTGGCGCCAGCAGTTCCAGGGTCTCGGCCACCAGGTCGCTCAGCTCGAAGGGCTCAGCCTTGATAAGGTCCTCGCGGTATTCCAGCTTGGCAATCTCGATGAGATCGTTGAAGAGGTTGTTCAGGCGCCGCAGGTTCTGGAGGCCCTTTTCAGCGTAGCGTTTGCGCTGGGCGTCGGTGAGGCGGGGCGACCCGAGCGCTTCGAGGTAGCCACTGACGGAGAAGATGGGGTTGCGGACCTCGTGCGAGACGTTGCCGATAAACTCGCTCTGCATGCGCGTCAGGCGCTCCAGTTCGTTGATCTTGTCCAGAAACGTACTGGCGGCTCGGTTGAGGCTGCGCGCCAGGTCCTGGATCTCGGCGGCGCGGGTGTCGACGCGTACCGTCTCGTCGTACCGGCCGTCGATAATGTTGCGGGCGGTCTGCTGAATGTCGCGCAGCGGCTCGGTGATGCGGGTGGCAGCGACCCAGGTCCCCACGAGGGCAAAGAAGAACGCCATCACCATGCCCACCAACAAGGTGCGCTGTGACTGCTCGACCAGCGCCAGGAGCGGGGGTTTGGGCTGGCTCATGTAGAGCGTGTAGCCGGAGGGCCGGGCTAACGAGATAAACACGGCCCGCTCGCCCTGTTCTACGCGCTCGGCGTAGACGCTTGCGCCGAGGTCGGCGTCCTCGTGGCGCTGTACGTGCTGTAGCTGGGTCGTATCTGCGGTGAAGGCCGGAAGTGCTTCGTCGCCAGCAATGAGCGCGCCGTCACGCTCCACCGCAATGCGGCTGCCCATGAGCTGCGTGGCCCGCGCCACGCTACGCTGCCGTTCATCATCATCGGCCGCGGTTTCGATCACGTGGGCGAGCCGCTCCACCTGCTGCAGAAGCGTGGCGTTGCGCGCATCGTGGACTTGCACGCGTAGCACAAACCCCACGTAGAGGCCCACGGCCACCACGGCCAGCCCTACAAACAGGGCGAGGGTCTTGAACATCCACGTTTTCGTGGATGCGCGGGGGGGGAAGACCCAGGAGCGTAAGCGAGCGAGCAACTTCATTGACAGGACGGGTACCACCGGGAGAGGTTACGCGTTGGCTCCTTCAGCGGCCTCTACAAAGCGATAGCCAACCCCGCGTACCGTCTGGATATGCTTGGCGAAGTCGCCGAGCTTCTCGCGCAGGTTCTTGATGTGCGCATCCACCGTACGCTCGGTCACCATCATGGCATCTTTCCAGATGGTCTCCAGCAGCTGTTGCCGCGTGAAGGCCTTCTTGGGGTGCCGCACAAGATAGCGGAGCAGCTCAAACTCAGTGAGGGTCAGGCCGAGATCCTCATCGCCGAGGGTGGCCCGGTACTCGTCCTCGTAGATGGTCAGGTCGCCCATTTCAAGCACGCGGTTCTCCTCCACACCCGTGCGGCGCAATACAGCCTTCACGTTGGCCTGAATGATTTGGGACGATACGGGCTTGGTGAGGTAGACGTCGCCGCCCAGCATGAGGCCTTTGATCTGGTCCTCTTCCTCACTCTTGGCGCTCAGGAAGATAATCGGGATGGTCTCCGTCTCAGCCCGGGAGCGGATGCGCTCACACACTTCGTAGCCCGATAGGCCCGGCAGCATGATATCCAGCAGGATAACATCCGTATCTTTTGATACCTTTTCGAGTGCTTCTTCGCCGTCATAGGCCTGGTCTACCTGATAGCCTTCTTCTTGCAAGAACAGGCTGATGACTTCGACAACGGACTCTTCGTCGTCGACAACCAGGATGTTGATGTCTGAGGGATCGGTAGTGGTCATGCCGCTTGGAGTAGGTAGTGAAAAGAGTTATGGAAAGAGGCAGATCTCAAATACGGCCATAAGCTAACTGGCGCAACGGTAAGAATCCAAACTAAAGAAAACTCCGGGTCAAAATCGAGCGATTTATGGCCTCAGATGTAAACCTTTGGTACGCGGGGGCCAATGCGGGTGCACAGTTCGTACGGAATGGTGCCGGCCCAGTCCGCTACATCGCTCAGGGATGGCCCCCCGTCCCCAAACAGCACAGCGGTATCCCCGGGTTCCACGGCAGGCGCTGTTTCGGGAAGGCCCAGGTTCACCATGCACATGTCCATGCATACAACACCAACTACCGGATATAGCGTGCCATGAAGTCCGATGCCGGCAGTGTTGGAGAGCGCCCGGGGGTAGCCATCGGCATAGCCGGCGCCGATGATAGCCAGGCGGGTCGGGTGCGGAGCAGTCCACGTCCGGCCGTACGACACACTGGCCCCAGCCGGCACGGTCTTGACCTGTGTTACGCGGGAGACGAGGCGCATCGCCGGACGGAGGTCGGCGACGTCGGCAAGCGTGGGCGAGGGGGGCACGCCATACAACGCGATGCCGGGCCGGACCACCATGGGGTGATCGTTAAAATGAGCAGCGGCTTCGTCCTGCATGAGCAGTCCGCCCGAGTGACCAATGTGGAGCGGGGGCAGCGGCGCGGGCAGTTCCCGCACTACCGTGGCAAACCCGGTCCACTGCTCGGCCGCAAAAGCATCGTCGGTGGCGGTGGCTGTGGCGTAGTGGCTCCAGAGGCCGGTCACCACCACGCCGGCGGCCGCGCGTAGTTGCGCAAGCACAGAAGGCACGTCCTCTGGCATGAGTCCCAGCCGGCTCATGCCGGTGTCCACCTTAAGTTGTACCTGGAGCGGGGCCTCCAGAGATGCTACCTGGCACACCGCGTCGGCGATGGCGTGGGAGCAGACGTTCACCTCAAGCGCATGGTGTTGGTAGGCCTGCAGTGCGCCGGGAAGCGGGGCGCCCAACACGAGGATGCGTCCTGTAATGCCGGCCTCCCGGAGGGCAGCGCCTTCGCCTACGGTAGCCACAGCAAACTGGGTGATGCCTTCCTCCGCAAGCACCGGGACGGTACGTGCGGCCCCATGGCCGTAGGCGTCAGCCTTCACCACGGCCATGACGTCCGCGGGAGACGCAAGGCGTCGGAGCGTCCGCACGTTATGGCGCAGGTGGTCAAGTCGTATCTCAGCGACCGTGGGCGTGAGCGCGCGATCGACGGTGAGCGTGGACGAGGGCATAGAGGACAAAACAACGGGCGGTACGGCCGTACCCATGCGGCACGACGTTAGAACGTGTACTGGAGTTGTAGCACGAGCAACTGCTGCCGGGGTTCGCCGCTGGCTTCCGGCAGCTGCACCATATAGCCTAACGTAACGCGCTCGTGATGATACGGTGCGTCAGCGTTGCGGAGGCGGCTCAGGCTCAGGCTGGCCCCCGTGGTGATAAACTGGGTCTGGTCGATCGTGCCCGTCACGTCCTCATGCTCATACCGGGCATAGAGTTCGGCCGCTTCGTGAATGCGTGCAGCGCCCAACAGGCTAACCCCAAGAGACGATTCCCGGACGTCGCCCACCTCTTCAAAGCGAAGGCCAATCACGTCGAGCTTGGCGCGGAGCGGCTGGCTTCCGGGGTCGGCTCCATAGTACAGGTGGGCTCCGTAGGTGCTGTAGGTGCGTCCATCGGTGGTGGGGCTTTCCGCCGTGTTGACGCCGGCAAACCCTCCATACACGAGCCCGTCAACGCGGGTCGACTGATGCTGACTGGCCAGTGTTACCGCGAGCCCTGTTTGGTCGCCACCCCGGGTGACATCTCCGCTGCTAATGCTTTCGCGGTAGAGGCCCCGGGCGCGGTTCCAGTTGCCATCGCCGGCCCCCACCATGAGCGCATAGGTGGTTTGACCACGGCTCAGTTGGGCCTGTACGCCAAAGTCACGTCCGTCCCCGCCGATGGTCCGTTGCCCCCATCGCTCTGCGATAGCGGCTCGGTCAATGGCATCGATGCGCTGACCTGAGGTCAGACCAAAGGCTCGGGGTTGGGCGCCGGAGAATCGTCCGGCCCGAAAGGACCAGTCGCCGGTGTTGTAGAACGCATAGGCATCGACGCCTGCGACGTTTCCAGCACCGGCATTGAAGCGCAGGTAGAGGCCCGCGTTCTCATTGATGGTTGCCCGCGTAGCCAGCCGCGCACGGCGGAGGCCGTAGCCCAGCCGATCGTTGCCATCCTCTACCCAACCGTAGCTCAGGCGGGGCTGAATCTCGCCACTGAACACGATATTGACAGAGGAACGGGAGGTCGAGACGTCTTGGGCCTGCGCAGGCGCGCTACCCAGTAGGATCGCACATGATAGAAGCACGGGCGCAAACCAAGAGAGGGTCCGGCGGAGCATAAGGAGCGGGGCGTAATGATTTGATAATATGCCCTGCCATACTACAGGATCGCCTGCTCCGGTGCAAGATTTATTTCCCGGCGTTCACTGCCGTCTTGTGAAGAGCCCTGAAATATCGGTTGTAGACGCGCTTTCGGGCGTCTCTACGGGGTTCCAATGCGCACGTGTCCGGCGGTGGCATCCGCGCTGCCGGCGTTAAATTGCATCGTGGTGAACGTCACCTCGCTGTTGCCTCCGCCTAAAACTTCAGCCTCCAGGAAGATCAGGGGCGCTGCCGGTCCGGTGAGCGGATCACCGGTGGAAGATCCACTGACGCGCAGCTCGCCGTCCGCCTCGTCGTTGACCACCACCATCCAGCCCTCGGTAAAGCTTTCGTCCTGCACGACACCCGTCATGCGCAACTGGGCGGGGTCGTACGTGAGGACAAGGTCGAAGCTGATGATGCCCTCAATGGACATCGCGCCTCGGCTGTATGGGTACTCCGTGCCATCGAGCCGCTCTGTAATATGAACGGGCAACAGCAGCGTGCTCCCCAATGCATCGGGGGCGATGGTGGTATCTGGTAGCGCCACGGGTACGTCTTGCGCGTGCAGTGCATTGGCAGGTAAAAGGCACCCCAGGACGCAGGCGATCAACAACAGGCGGTGAAGCAAGGCAGGGCAGGGATGGATGAAAGGGAATGGGATCTGGGTTACCGGACCAGGACCAGGCGCTCGGTATGCGTGGTGGTCCCTGCGCGGAGGCGGGCAATGTACACGCCACTGCCGGCGGGTGCACCGGTAGCGGTCTGGGCATCCCACGTCACCTCATGGACACCCGCGGTCAGGTAGCCATCGGCCAGCACTCCCACTTCACGCCCCAGCAGGTCGTACACGGCCAGGTGCACCTCGGTGGCCTCAGGCAGGGTGAACTGCAGCGTCGTGGAGGCGGTGAACGGGTTGGGGTAGTTGGGCTTCAGGGCGAACGCATCGGGCGTTTCCTGTCGCAGAGCCTCCTCTACAAACGCATCGGGCCCGATGAGAAGCCGGAGCGTGCGGCGGGTTTGTTCGCCCTCAAACCGCAGGCGGACGGGCGCCTCGCGATGAAGGTCGTACGCCTCGCTGGTAGCCGTATCCACGAGGTGTACGTTGGTATGCGCGAAGGCGTCCAGGCCTTCAGGGGCCAGCACGACGGCACGGTGCGACGCGTCGGTGGGCGATACGGCTACCTCCACATCAAACGATACGCCCGCGCCATCATTGGCTTGGCGCTGGCGGTAGAGGGGAGGTGCGTCGTCGGCTCGCAGGTGCAGTTGGAGGTCGGCAAAGGATGCACGGGGCATCGGGCTGTGGGCGGCGCGGTCGGCAGTGCCCAGGGCGGCTACCACCTGCGCGGCAGCGCCCGTGTCCTCCAGCGTGCCACTCAGCGTCAGCTGCCGCACGTCATTCGAGGCTTCGGCCGGCGCAGCGTCCAGTGCAGCGCGCAGGTCGGCGGCCTGCTGGCTCGTAGGATAGGCCAGGGTTATGGTGCCCGCGGCTTCGGCACGGACGTAAAAGGCTTCGCCCGTGCCAGCTGAAGCAAACGTGTCCTCGGGGGTGCCCCACCCGCCGCTGCCGTCCCAGCGCCAGAGCTCCAGCAGTTCCACGTCGCTCGCCGCCTGCACGAGGTCCCAATCGACGTCGACATCGAAGGGGTTCGAGATGATATTCCATCCTTCGTGGACGTCGAAGCTGAAGGTGCCATTATCCAGCCCCACGGTGGGACGGGTATCCGTCACCGCCCAGTCGTTTTGGCTGAGGACCCAGAAGCCCCGCCCCGGCACAAAGTCGAAAAGGCCGGAACCGGCTTCGTACTCTTGCAGAAAGTCTTCGTCCGAGCCATCGTCCCAGAACGCGCGCCACTGCGTCCCAGCGTTGCCATCCAGGGTAGAGGCCAGCGCCAGCGACGTAGCGCCCGGCACGGCGACGAGACGATAGTTGGACGCGTCGGTGGCATCGTCGAAGGCGCGTGTAATCGCCGTTTCTATGGCGTCGGGATAGTCGATCACCGCAACCTCAAAGGTCTGCGTGGTCGTGCCGCCCCGCTCCGAAATGGCTGTGACGGACACGCTGGTGGAGCCTACCCCCTCCGCAGTGATTTCCAACTCCGTGACAAACTGTAGTGTTACGGCTGCAATGGATGTGTCCTCCGACTCAACCTCATAAGTTGAAACGGAATCGCCGTCCTCGTCAGTGAAAAAGCGTGCGAGGTTGAGCGTAAGGGGTGCATCACCGAGCAGTAATACGCGGTCACCAATCTCCTCCGCGATGGGTGGTGGGACGTTGAAGACCACGTCCACGGTAGTTTCCGTAAGGCCACCACGGCCGTCGCTGGCGGTAATAACGACCGGTACACTGCCGTCGCCATCCCCTACCGCCTCTATGGTTAGCGTGGCGCCCTCAACGCTGGCAGCTACGAGGTCGGTATCTTCCGAGGTGGCCTCAAAGGTTAAGTCGTCGCCGTCCGGATCAGAAAAGACAGGCGCCAGGTCCCGCGTCACGGCAGGGTCGCCAAAGTCGAGCGGAATTTCGTCCAACGCCTGCTCCACGACGGGCGGCTGGTTGACTTCGGCGAGGAAGCTATCCTCGGCGGTGCCGCCCTGCGGATCTTCAGCGGTGACGGTGATGGTGGCTTCCCCGGCCGCGAGCGCTTCCAGGGTGAGGGTGGCGCCGTCTACCGTGGCGGTGATGGCATCGGTGTTGTCCGACGTAGCGGTGTAGGTCAGCGCGTCGCCATCGGGGTCAGAGAAGACGGCGTCGA
>LFFM01000772.1_pt1 | contig 22539 bp, 19 predicted proteins | sample 643131 | NCBI WGS metagenome assembly LFFM01 (sample SAMN03777445, study PRJNA286221) | soda lake metagenome | biome: soda lake; feature: Kulunda steppe; material: water; isolation source: sample Tc-Br brine of Tanatar trona crystallizer | place: Russia: Kulunda steppe | collected 2011-07
ACCGGTACTGTGCGTATATCCATCGCGGGCAGAAGTCTCGTGGTGGATGGGCCACCAGTCAACTGGCCCTGAAGTCAGGAACGTTGAACGTGAATGGCGATTTCAACGCCTCCCCTCGATCAGAGGGTAGAACAGGAGTTCACTGACAAGCCTCGGGGCTTGACCCCGAGGCTGTTGACGGGTGGTCTCTGGTGTCATACAATTAACGGTAATGTGTACTGAGACCCGAAAGGACTGGCTACTTTACCCGTTTGAGTGATACCGTGTTCGCAATGGACGTTTTGGTCACTGATGGGATTATGAAAAAGTCGCTCTCCGTGGTTCGGACCATTGCCCCCCGCACCTCAACAACGGGTGTCGTTGCATCATACCCGCTCTCGATGGCTGGTGTCTCTCAACACGTCGATCAGCAACATCGGATAGATCGCTCAGACCCTCAAGAGTATGTTCGGTCGTTGAACGCCGTCATCAAGCAGTTCGGCTACGACTATTTGTTGCCGGTTGGTGGGTGGACAACGCGGGCACTCGTGGACAATCGATCGGTGCTCACATCCGATGTTAATGCCGTTCTCCCCGACTCGGAGGCCATGCAGACTGCCCAACGAAAATGGAAAACGTATCAGCTGGCGAAGCGCTTTGACATTCCGACTCCGGGGACTGCACAGGTTACAGCGCCAGCCGATGAACGACGGATGATAGAGGAATGTGGATTCCCGCTCGTTATCAAGCCACCAGTGGAATCCGCACCAAAATACGTCAAATACGCGGACTCCGCGGCGGAACTTCGCACGAAGATCGCGGCGTATCGCGAGCTGTACGACGACGATCCGATCGTTCAGGAGTACCTTCCCGGAGAGGGATGCGGCTTTTTTGGACTCTATCTCGACGGCGACTGCGTTGGAAGCTACTCGCACACTCGAATCAGAGAGTATCCACCATCCGGCGGTATCAGCGCCTGTGCCGAGTCGGAACCGACCGAGGAGCTGGGGGCGATCGGAAAGGAGGTGCTCGATTCGCTCGATTGGAACGGCCCAGCGATGGTCGAATTTAAACGTGACGCCGACGGCACGCCGAATCTCATTGAGATCAATCCGAAGCTGTGGGGCTCGCTGGATCTCGGTATCGCTTCGGGACTCGATTTCCCGACCGCACTCCTCCGTTACATGGCCGAGGACGAACTACCGGAGTTCACGTTCCAGACACACCGCTTCCATTGGCCGCTCTCCGGGGACCTCCAACACGTGTTTCATCGACCGCGAGCCGCGCTTGCCGTCGCCAGGGACCTAGCATCGAGCGACACATCGTCCAACCTCAGCGTGACTGACCCGCTTCCACACGTCATCGAAACCGGGAAGCTGATCGTCTCCCCCTTCGTCGACCAACACTCCTGACGGCAGATCGTCTCAGTACGTCACTGGACTTGTTCTTCGGTTTGGCCGTCGACCACACGCTGATAGACGGATTCGAGCTTTCCGATCTGTGCATCCACACCCAGCGGCGTGACGACTTCTCTTCCGTTGGAGCATTCACCCGACCGCAGGATAGCTCGCAACTCGTCTGCGAGGATGCCGTCGTCATCGTGAGCGACCGACGGCGAGACGTCCGCAAGCAGCGTGGGGAGGTCGGAGACCGCCGTCGCAACGACTGGAAGGTTACACGCCATTGCTTCCTTCACGGAGTTGGGCATCCCCTCCCGTTTGGAGGTCAACAACAACACGTCGGCCGCGTTCATGTACCACGGCATCGATTCGTGTGAAACGCCCGAGACGGTGTGTAGCACGACCGTGCCATCGATCGACGACCGGATGCGGTCGACGATTCGCTCCGCTCGGGAGAAATCCTTCACTTCCCGACCTGGATCGTACGGAAACAGGACGTGCTTGGCATCCGGTGCCCAGTCAACCTCACGTCTGGCGCTCGCCGTCGGAAGTGGCCGGAATAGTTCGAGGTCGACACCGTGTGGGATGACGTGACAGTCGTGGCCGTACTGTGCCGCCATCTCCTCGGACATTACGATCACCTCGTCAGCAAAACGGGCACACAGTCGACTCACGGAACCGTATTTGCCCATTAGATCCGATCCCCATAGCGTCACGACTGTTGGCCGAAGCGCCTGAACGATGGCTGGCGGCGCGGTCAATCCGTAGTTCGCATGGACGATATCGTACGCTCCAAACGCCTTGCCGATCGCTCGAACGTAGTATCGTGCATACGTTCCGACCGTTCGGTCGACCTCTTTGGAGTACCCCGGGAGCGGGAGCACGTCGACCTCGTGACCGCGTGCGCTGATACCTGCTACTTGTTGTTTGAAAAACCCCGAATGGTCGTTTCCAACGAGTGTGAGTATCCGCATGCAGTTCACTTCACGAGTGCGTACAGTCGCTCGGCAACCGACATCCGGTAGCCGTCGGTATCGAGGCTGTAGTAGGGGACGAGCTCCGCACCGAACTTGCTTTTATATCGGCAGAGACGCTCCGTGTTCGCACCATGGAGGTCGTACGCGGTGACCGTTTCGGCGGGGGGATCGGACGCGACATCCTTCAGGATCTGCCAGTGGATGAGGCTGTTGACGGCCACGCCGTCGTGAACGGTTCGACCACCACCCTGCCAGAAGTACGCAGCATCCGGCGAGTAGAAGACGGTGACGCCGGTGAGGAACTCGCCGTCGTCCGACCGCGCAACGTAGACGCGAGCCATCTCGTCGAGCGCGTTGTACAGGTCCCGGACGTACGGCCAATCCGGTGGGAAGGAACGACCCTGTTCCTCGTATCTGTCCCGTGTCTGTTCGAACACCCGACGTGCGGCCTCGACTCCCTCCCGTCTCACTTCGATACCGAGCTCGTTGGCGTCGCGTATTTCGCGGCGCAAGCTCTTGCTCGCTGCCTTGCGCAGCGCATCCGGATCGCTATCGGACACGTCGAGGCGGTAGGTGAACTTTGTGTCAAGTGAGAGGTCGTTCCAGACGTATGGCCTCGGGTCTCCAAAATCCGTCCGGCAGGTCATTTTCGATAGTGTCGTGTAGCTGTCGAGGTCAAATTCCTCGACGACGAGGTCTGCAAACGCCCGAAACACCTTTTCCTGTTTGCTTTGTTTCGGACTCGCCGGCATCATGATCGGTCCGAGTCGGGGGACTCCCATTCCGGGAGGTGGTGACATGACCAGTTTGCCGACGCCGATCGACTGGACGAACATCGGCAACAGCGCAACTGGCCTGTCGCCTTTGAATCCCCCGACGAGCTGTAAGTCGCTCGTCGCGTGGTCGTCGAGAACGGCTAACGCAGCGGAGGTGTGAAACGCCTCGATCCCCGTCTCCGGAAGGGCGTCGTCCCATTCCTCGAGGGTGAGTTGTCGAAGCTCCATTGATGTTGTAGAAGGGGGATCCGAATCGTTTTGTTAATCTCGTCATACTTTTTCTTGGGTGTGGTCGTGGAAAGGCGAGTTGACGTTGCTCAATCGTCGATCGTAATTGCCAGGCACGGTTTCGGGATGAGTGCCCTCTTCTCGGAACATCCACATTTCACAGGGAACTCCGGCTCCCTGCGTACGGTTCACGATACACGACGGCGCGAGAAGGCGCATCCTTACAAAGGAATCCGCTACCGCAGGAGTGAACGGAACCGTATTTGTCGCACATGATCTCGACTCACCCTCACCTCACGGCCGGCCCCCGGACGTTGGTCCCCATTCAGTCGCCTTCCAAAACGCAGAGCCGACGCCCGGAGTGCTCAACCGATGTCCGAACAGCTCGCTCGTCACATCGGTCCCTGACTTCGGAATGTCAATAGCCGATCGAATCTCACGTGGCGTCAGCGCGTCGCTCGGTGCGAACCTGATCGATACGGTCGCCAACGCACTGCTCATCGTCGTACTCGCCCGATATCTCCTGACGCCCGAGGAGTACGGGCTGTTGTTTTACGCGTTGTCGATCATCGGTGCGGTCGCCATTCTGGGGACGCTCGGGATCCCCTCCTCAGCCGGGCGATACGTGACCGAGTACGGGGAGGTGAACCGCGACCAGATCCGATACGTGATCCGGTCCGCGCTCGGGTATTTGCTCGTGCTCTCGGTCGTCGTCGGCGTCGCCGTCTCGGCGGGCAGTTCGATCATCGCGACGCTTCTCGACGAGCCCGGACTTGCGCCGATCCTGTTGTTCGGCGCCGGGTACATCATCTTTCAGTCGCTCCGGAAACTCGTCTCCAGCGTGTTTCAGGGGCTCAACCGGGTCGACTTGAGTGCGCTCGTCGCCGCCGTTTCGGCGGTTGCTCGCTTCATCTTCGTCGTCGTCCTCGTCTCCATCGGGCTTGGGGCGGTCGGCGCGTTCCTCGGGTACGTTCTCGGGTTCGCGGTCTCAGCCGCGGTCGGCGGCGCGCTGTTGTACTGGCGGTTCTACCGGACGTACGACGTGACGGTCGACCGCACGGACGATCTCGTGCGACGCCTACTGGAGTACGCCGTGCCGCTCACCGCGACGAGAGGTGCGAGCGTGCTCGACAAACGCGTGGACACGATTCTCGTTGGGATGATCGTCGGTCCGCTGGGCGTCGCGTACTACACAGTCGGCAAGCAGGTGTCACAGGTCGCCTTGGCGCCGGCAACGTCGCTCGGCAGCACCATCTCACCCACGGTTGGCGAACAGAAGGCCGGGAAGGAGCCGAAGCGTGCAGCACGGATCTACGAACGCTCCTTCGAGGCGGTCGTGATACTGTACGTCCCCGCCGCAGTCGGGCTGTTTCTCGTGGCGGATCCTCTCGTCCGACAAGTCTTTGGGCCGGACTATGCCGGTGCCGTGATCGTCGTCCAGATCTTCTCGCTGTACATTCTCGTCAACGCGGTCTCTCGGATCACGAGTGACGCCCTCGACTTTCTCGGTCGCGCTCGTGAACGGGCGATCGTCAAGACGACGATGGCCGTCTCGAATCTCGGATTGAACCTGCTGTTGATTCCGGTCATTGGCGTTGCCGGCGCCGCGATCGCGACCGTGATCACACACTCCGTGTACGTCGGCGCGAACGTGGTGATCATCTCGCGTGAGCTCCCGCTTTCGTTCGAGCGGGTTGCCCGCTCTGCCGCCGGCGTCGGTGCCATTTCACTCGTGATGGGTGTCGCGGTGGCGTTCCTCGTCCCGCACGTGTCCGGAATCCCCTCGTTCATCGGTGTTATCGGTCTCGGGATCGCTATTTGGGCCGTCTTATCCGTGGGATCCGGCCTCGTGGACGTTGCCGAAATTCGGGGGTATTTCGCCTGAGGCGTCGGACTGGCTGGTAAGGAGCGGCATAACAAACGGTGAGACCGAAGTTATGTCGAGCACTGATGTTTCGTAACGACGACGTACAGGGAACGGGGGACGCTGGGCGGTCGCAGTGTCAGTTGTCGGTATGCACTGGAACACTTGTTGACGAGAATGAGAGGACCTGCTTTGGGAGGCCGTCACGGTGAGCGATTTCACTGAGCGGGGTTGCGTATCAGTCCGTTTCGGGCCACGCGTCATCTCGACGATTGACTCCACATCCTCGATTGAAAAGCTGACGGTGACCGCCGTCGACTCGCTTCCTCTCACGTATCGTCCGGAGGGACGCAGATGACGATGCGAGTGCTCAACCTCGTCACAACGGAGAAAGCTCGGTTCTTCAATCAGCAAGTCGAAATTCTGGAGAACCGCGGCGTCGAGCAGACGACGGTCTCGCTTCGAACGCCGGCGGTTGAGGGTGACGGGCGCCGCTCCGTCGTCGACTATCTCCGACTGCTCCCGCCGACGCTCCGGCATTCGATGGGCGAGTACGACCTGTTGCACGCCAACAGCGGCCTCACCGCCCCCGCCGCCGTGCTCCAGCAGCGATTGCCCACGGTCGTCTCATTATGGGGAACGGACCTCATGGGGCGTTACGGGCCGATAACGAAGCAGTTCACGAGACGGTGTGACTCCGTGATCGTGATGTCCGAGGAGATGGCGACGGCGTACGGCCACGACTGTCACGTCATCCCGCACGGTATCGACCTCGAACGATTCACACCGCAGCCACGGGAGCACGCAGTCGAGGCGCTTGACTGGAATCCGGATCTCAAGCACGTCCTGTTCCCGTACCCAAGCGAGCGCGAGGTGAAGGACTTCCCACGAGCAAAGCGGATCGCCACTGAAGCGAGCCGGCGTATCGACGACGACATCGAGCTCCACACCGTCACCGGCGTTCCACACGAGTCGATGTCGCTGTACATGAACGCCGCGGACGTGCTCCTGTTGACCTCGAAACGAGAAGGGTCCCCGAATTCGGTCAAAGAGGCCATGGCGTGTAACCTCCCGGTCGTCGCAACGCCGGTAGGCGACGTACCCGAGCGTCTCAGTGGCGTCTCGCCATCCGTCGTCAGCGACGACGATCCGACGCTCGTCTCGGGCGTCGTCGACGTGCTCTCGGATGGACGGCGCTCGAACGGACGGGAACGAGCACACGATGTCAGCATCACCAAAATGGCCGACCAGCTGATGGAGGTGTACCACGGGGTTACAGAAAGTCAAGGAGAAAGCCCCGCCCTTCAGGGCGGGGAGGATGTCAAGACGAACGAGGTGTAGACCTCGTGGTTCTCCGTTTCGTCCCCACAACCAACAGCTACTGGGAGGGGGTGACCGCCCCTGCCCGGACGGCCGTCGTCTTCGACCACAATCGGTCGGGGATCGCTTGCTGGAGCCGTGACTCACCGCTCATTTTCGTCGCCAAACGGCAGACAGGATGTACCCGAGGAGGACACCCGCATAGAGAAGGAGTGCACCTCCATCGATCCGGTTGATACTGACGAGATACGCGAGACCGGCGAAGATCACGAGCACGACGAGTGCGGCGACTCCTCGTAAGAACATCCTGTACACTCGTTCGCTCGTTTCCCGGGCGCGCTCTTTGTGAGTACCGTCGGCCATACCCACAACGTTCGTTCCGAACAGTTTGTTATAGAACAAGTATTGGCTCTGAGGTGAGGACGTGGCGTCTGCTGCTGCCACCGGATTCGTAGTTCATATAGAAGAGGTGAGGAAGTCGAATACGACGAACTCCCTTCCTCAGCGACTGTCGATGAGGTCTTCCACGGCGGTTTCGTCCGCGATGATGAACGCCTCTCGGTCACGGTCCGCGGGACGGTTGGAGGCGAACACCATGTGACGGCGACCGTAGTGGTTCGTCTCCGAAACGGACCAGTTGCTCTCCGCGTAGCCGAGGTCACGGACCGGGTCGGGATCGGCTTCGAGCCGTTCCCAGTCGTCCAGTGACATCCAGTTCATGGCTACAGGTCCGTGCTTTCGATGGAGATGTCGACGACACCGTCGACGCTGATGTCGGTGATCTCCCCCGAGTAGCGGAAGCCGTCGATCCCTTTTCCAACGACGCCAGTGACGGAGCCGTCCGCGACGATGTCGTCCATGGCGTCCCAGCGCGACTCGCCTTCGGAGCTGATCGCGTCGTCAACCGCGACGTCACCAGTCACCTGGAAGGAGTAACTCGCGATGGAGTTGACCTGCGTTCCGTCAACGATGATACGGTTCGTCAGGCTGTCACCGTGGTCAGACTCGTTGTCGTCGTCCGACTCGTCGCCGGTCTCGTCGTCTGCTCCGTCGGACTCGTCACCGGACTCGTCGTCTGCTCCGTCGGACTCGTCACCGGACTCGTCCTCGACACTCCCACCGTACTTGTCGAGCAGCTCGTCGATGGTGAGCTCCTCGTCGTCCGCGTACAGGGTGAGCGAATCGACGTCGCCCGTCGCGGAGAAGTCGGTAATGCCCCCCTCGAATCGGAAGGAGTCACCGCTCTCGCCGCTTCCCCCTGCCGTCTGTCCGTACGCGGTCCAGGTGCCGTCGTCGTTCTCCTCGGCGTAGTCCGTGGGCTCCGAACGGTTCGCCCGGTACGAGTCGCGGTCGTACAGCGGCGTGATCGGCCCCGTGGTGGTGAAGTTGTACTCGATGCCGCCCGAGTCGGTGGTGACCAACACGAGTTCCGTCCCCTCGGTCGGGCTGGACGGGTCATCCTCACTCAGCGGGTCGTCCGTCGGGTTTCGCACGTCGAACTCGTCGCCCACGCGAACGTTCGTGAACCAGTCGGGAACGTCGAGGTCGCCGTCGCCGGCGACCGTGATGTCGTTCCCGGTCCACCCCTCAGCACGGTAGCGCTTGTCACCGATCGCGGCGACGTTGTCGTTTGTGTTGTACACGCGCACGTTCTCCATGTGCCCGGTGCTCAACGGCGAGTCCTTCGACCAGCGGATCGGGCCGCCGCCACCGAGCTCAGTGCTGGAGTGGATGACGTCGACGTTCTCGATTACCATATCCTGTGAGTGCTCGTAGTTGGCGATCCGGATCCCGCGCTGGTTGCGGTGACCGGATGCGGCAACCGGTGCGGGGCCATCGTTGAGGACCACACAGTTTCGGATGGTGCTCCGTCGCCCGCCGATTCGGATGCCCGCGATGTTGTTGTTGTGCGTGAAGCAGTTCTCCACGACGACCCGGCCACCCTCGTCTCGGCCGGGCGAACTCGCGTAGATCCCGTTGTCGTCGAACCCCTTGATGTAACAGCTGCGGATCACGACTTCGCCGGCGTGATCACCGGGACAGTAGAACGCCCGCCCTCTCGATCCGGGTTCGGAGCCGTCCGGGAAGTTCCAGTTCTCGACGACGACGCGAGCGCCCTCGGCCGCTTCGAGCCGGTTTCGCGAGGCCTCGACCGTTCCGCGAACGGTGAAGTTCTTCACCGCGACGGTGCCCTCGTCGGCAATGATCTGGTTCCGGTACTGGCCGTCCACGGCGTTCAGGATGACCTCGCCCTGGCCGATGATGGCCGCGTTACGCCGGGCTGCACGGTTGAATCCGCGGCCTCCCCACTCGTACTCGCCGGCGGGCACGTGGACCTCGACGCCGTCGTTCCAGTACTCCTCGATGTACGGGTCGATGCGGTCGCCCTCAGAGAGTCCTTTGTCACCGAGGTCGACGATCGTGTCCGCGTCGACCTCGTCGATTGCCGACGCCGCACCGAGTGCGCCCGTCGCTGCGATAGCCGCGCTGGCACCAGTGAGCTTCATGAAGGAGCGCCGGCCGAGTCCCTCACGGAAGCCAGTAGGCTCGCCGTTCCCTGCTGCACCGTCGGTTTGTCTCCCATTACCCGCGTTGCCGTTCTCATGGTGTTCTACCATACTGGGTTAGGGACCGCTTATAATCGTGTAGCTATCGACCGCTTCATTCGAATCACATCCGGTTTACTCCCGACTAGACGGTGTATCCGTTCCAAATACTCATTTTTCAGTGTCGGTTCCGTGTATTCCAACGTGTGGCGAAGTGAATCGTTGAAAGACAACCCTACCGCGAGTATGGGCAGGATACTCGAATGGCTGGAGATTTGAGCCATCTATTTGGGTGAGTAATCGGAGAATACCCCATCTGAGTCCCTGCTCGATAATGAGTAGGACGCCTTTTTCAGCAGTATGGGGAAGCTACTGCCAACGATAGGCTGAAAAACGTCGTCAAGGCATTTGAGAATCCGCGTTCGTGGGGGTCGAGACCACGTTCGTGAATTCCGAACCGCATCGGCGTGTGAGTTCCTCGTCGTAACCGTACACAACGGTTGGTGTGTTCGTGCGATCTGTCGACGGCTCCGTTTTTGAGTGTCTACTAAAGGGCGTTCCCCAACCAGCACAGCTATTCATGGACGGTCACTCACTCGATCCGCTCGGGACGCTTCGTTCAGGAGTTTCGAGGATCGAGCTCGCGATTCGCCGTTTCGGAAGCAGCTTGATAACCAGATATCCCGCCCTCAAACGTCCGATACTACGCCTCTGGTGTCGTTACATGGTCATGTACGGTGCGTCACAGGCGTGGATAACTGAACGTCGTGGCGGTCACCAAACCTCGATTGCTCCATTCTCCGTCGTCTCTGTCGACCCGGATCGGATCGAGTATCTCGTTGAGGATGACGGCTATCCCAACCAGATCCGAGACGAGAGCGCGTTCTCGCCGCCGAAGTTCAAACATGCGGGTCGCGTGGTCGGTGGCGACTGGGATGACCACGACCGCCGATTCGTGGAGACGGACGTGTATCGTGGGTTCGAGGCTCGATTCGATCGGAACGTCCCCTGGTGCGAGACGGAGTTCTACCAGCAGTCAGTGGCTTACATCGAGGACGGATTCGAGCTGTGGGGCTGTACGTCCGAACGAGCGTTTCAGCAACGATGTGCGTTCGTGGAGTCGCTGTATCACTCCATCGAGCGCGACGGGTATCAGTCGCAGTCGGCGTTGGCTGCGGCGTCGTCCGACGTGCTCGGTGACGACCCGGGAGCTATCGAAACGGTCACCGACGAAATAACGGCGTGTGTCGGCCGCGACGGCGAACTGCTGTTCATGGATGGACGGAACAGGCTGGCGATCGCAAAGCTCCTCGATCTCGACCAGGTTCCGGTGTGGATCATGGTGCGACACGCCGCATGGCAGCGGACCCGCGACCGACTGGTGGCCGATCCGTCCCAATGGGATGAGCTCCCGGAGCGACTACGAGACCATCCCGATCTGGACGATCTTCGGACCGAACCCCCGGAGGGCTGAACGAACTATCGGTCAGGCGGTTTTGATCTGCTATCGCTCGTCCCCGCTTTTAGTGGGGAGTTTCCGTTTGACGAGTCGGGATGGTCGAGCTGCTCGTACAGCTCTCCAGGAGGGCCCACCCATGCGTCCATTTCAAGCGCCCGTGCAACCAGCCGACGATAGAGTGGGGCGTGATTCGGCGTATCCGAACAGAAGAACCGTGGATGCCAGAGCACGGTCATCACGGCGGCGTGCTCTTTGGCTTCTTCGAGCAGTTGCTCGATGGCGTCCCACGCACGGTCGGGATCATCATCGATCGGCAACGAGAGCTCCATCGCAGTCAAGGGAAACAAGACGAACTCGTCGTCGAACGGGCGGTAAAGTCCGTAGCCGTTGTCGAATCCGTACTCAGTCGACGACCCCAGCGACGCGTCGTACTGCAACCCGACTGCGGCGTGATGCTCCCACGTCTCCGAAATGGAGAGGTTGAGGTGATGTTGACGCCCGCCAGTCACCTCCCGACCGAGGACTGACTCAAGGCGGTGTTTTTGGGTCCGGAGTCGGTTCCTGTCCCGAAAGGAGTTGTACGACCCGTGTAAGCCGATCTCCCATCCTCCATCGTCGAGTTCGCGTATCAGATCGACGATCTGTGGATCCTCGATGTCGTATCGCCCGGTGTACAGTGACCACGCTTCAGGATCGAGCAACTCGTGTTTGGGACGGTCCGAAAAAAGCGACTCCTCGTCGAGGAAGTAGAACGCCGACCGAACATCGAGCTCGGCTTCGATCGACCGGATCCTGTCGAACGACCAGTAGGGGTTCCGGCCGAAGATCATGTCTCGAAGCTGTGAAAGCGAGCGATTTCGGACGGCGTAGTACGGGGATTGGTACGTCTTGTACGGCCGATCAACGTCGTGGGTGAGACACAACGCAAAGGAGTGATCGTTGGGTATCACTTCCTGCCGACGTTCGAGCGCATCACGTTCCTCCTCCACGGAGACCTCGCCAACGTTACTCATCCGCAACCTCCAGCACCGTGTCGACGATGTACGCCGTGACGTCGGTTGCGTCGTCGAGGTACGCCTCTCGACGGCGCTGCCAGCGGTCGCCGGCGTCGGGGTCGGCGGCTAGCTCGACCGCCCGATCGACGGCGGCGGTTTCGTCTCCGATGGACTCCACGAGTCCAGCCTCGCCAAGGACGGCGAAGTTGCTGAACTCGTCCGTGGTGGCGTACGCCCCCGATCGCACGACTGGCGTCCCGAGGAGTCCGGCTTCCGTCGCCATCGTGTTGGAGTCCGTGACGAGCAGCGAGGCCTCACCAAGCAGGTCGTGCATCAGCTCCGGCGGAACCGGCATCTTCTCCGCCGGGAGGTCGTCGGGGACTGCCCCCTCGGCGGAGACGTAGACGGGGCCATAGGAGGACAGTTCGTCCACGAGCCGGTGTTGTGCCGTCTTGGAGATTCCCTCAAGCCCCACGTCGTGGTGTGCGCCCATGGAGACGAGCCGTAACACCGAGTAGGGCTCGTCAGGTTCGACGCCGTGCTCCCGGAGTCGGTCGCGGTCGGGCGTGAACCGGTTGGGGTGGAGGTACGCCAGTTCCTGGACGCCCTCGTGGCGACGATGCGGTGCCCCGAAGTCCGCTTCGAACGACGCCGGCGTGCAGATGCGGTCGAGAAACGGAGCCAGCAGGCCGGCAAGCCGGTTCGTCCCCTCGTGGTCGTGGAACGCGACGCTTGCGGCGCCGGTCGCCGTCGCGGCCGCCACCGCGGACGGGCTTAGTCGGCTTACGACCACATCGGGATCGAACCGGTAGTCGTACTGGAGCGTGCGCACGCTACGGCCAAGCCACTCGGAGAGGAGTTCGGCCTTGCGAGTCCCCATCGTGGACAACACCGTGTGCGGAACGTCGTAGGCATTGAGCAGGTCCGTCGTCAACTCCTTTTCGCGTGAGCTGACGACGACGTGATGCCCCTCGTCGACGAGTTCACGGATCGCGTGCCTGAACAGGTGGACGTGAGCGGGGTGAGTCACGTCGAAGTGGATGCGACTCATCGGCTCGTCGTGGACGTTTCGTCGGCGGCATTCGGTCCGTCGAGCGCCATCGCCTTGCCGAGGGTGTACTCTCGATGCTCCGTCCCCTCAAGATCGACGGCGTCGTGGGTGTCGAGCACGACGGTGGGATCGAGCTCGTCCCAAGCGAACGACGAGAACTCGTCGTGCGGCGTCATCACGACGACGGCGTCGTACGAGCCGCTTTCTGCCGTCGACATCGTCACCGGATTCGCGGCGAATCCGGACAGGTCTGTGGCGACCGGGTCGCAGGCGTCGACCGTCGCGCCGCGTTTGTCCAATCCTTCGATCATCTCGTACGACGGGCTGTTCCGGAGTTCGTCGACGCCGGGGCGGTACGTGACGCCGAGCACCAGGACGCGAGCGCCGTCCAAAATCCCGGCTTCAGGGGAAGTCTCCGTGTCTCCCGAGCCGGCTTCTGCGGCGAGCATCGCGCGAACGCGGTCGACGGTGTACGCCGGCATGTCGTCGTTGACCGCCCGGGCGATCCGGATGATCGGGCTGTCAACGGAGAACTCCTCGAGGAGGAAGTACGGGTACACCGGGATACAGTGCCCGCCGACGCCGGGACCGGGCGAGAGGATCCGACTGAACGGCTGCGTGTTCGAGGCGTCGATCGCCTCTCGCACGTCGATCCCCATCGTCTCGGCGTATCGGGCGAACTCGTTGGCGAGGCCGATGTTCACGTCACGATACACGCCGCCAAACACCTTCGTCGCTTCCGCAGTCGTCGCGTCGCGGACGGGAATCACGTCGTTGTCGGTCACTTCACCGTACACGAGTTCGGCAACTCGCGTGCTCTCCTCGTCCACTCCCCCGACGACCTTGGGGTACGCCTCTCGGATATCTCGAAGTGCACGGCCGCTTGAGGTCCGCTCGGGGCAGAATGCGACGCCAAACGTCCCGGGTTCGAGGCCGCTCTTTTCAGCCAGCCGCGGGGCAATGTGGTCCGCACACGTTCGCGGGGGGACCGTCGACTCGACGAACACGGTGTCGCCGGCATCGAGGCCGGTGGCGATCGAGTCGACGACGGCATCGACGATGGCCAGGTCACACCCGTTCGATTCCGTGAGCAGCGTCGGCACGATGATGACGTGGACCGACGCCGCTTCTGCAGCCTGGTCGGGATCCGAAACGGCTCTGAGCGAGCCGTCCGCGACGGTCTTGGCGACGAGTTCGTCGAGGCCGGGCTCGCCCTCCACGTGCGAGTCGCCGGCGTTGACGCGCTCGACGACCTCGGGATCCACGTCCGCGCCAACGACGTTGCCGGTGACGGACGCGAGGACGCCCGCGATTGGCAGCCCCATTTTCCCGAGCCCGTAGACGGCGACCGGTACCTCACCATCCGTGAACGCTCGTTGCTGGTCGGCACGAGAGACGGGTGAGTCGTACAGCTTGTGGGGTTCCTGCCCGGTCTCACCGACACTGTGCGAGTCGGTCGTCGTTGGGTCGCTGGGTGTCTCGTCCGTGGTCCCGCCATCAGTCGCTGGTGGCCCTTTCTCCGTGTTTTTCGTGTTCTCTGCCGTCTGTGTGTTCGATGCGTTCGGCTCGGTGTCTGCTGAGTTGTGAGTGTGTTCCATATGGGATTTTCGGACGGTCAGGGGAGATCGTTCCGGCCAGACAGCTGTTCGGTTAACGGTCGCGTCGTCGCGGGGGCGCCGATCGCGAGGGTCGCCGGCGGCACGTCGTCGGTGACGACAGCGCCGGCGGCAACGAACGCCCCCTCACCGATCGTGACACCGGGGAGAATGGTCACGTTCGCGCCGATGGAGGCGTGTTTCTCGACCGTCGGCGCAATAAACGGCGTCTCAGTCCGGACCGGATACGGGTCGTTCGTCATCACGGCATTCGGGCCGATGAACACGTCACTCTTGATCGTGGTTCCCGTCGGCACGTACACGCCAGTCTGGAGGCTCGATCGGTCGCCAATAACCGTGTTCCCGTCGATCACGGTCTTCGTTCCGACGACGACATCGTCTCCGATCACCGTTCGCTCTCGGATAACGGCGTCATGGCCGGTCGTAAAGTCGTCACCGATCTCGACGCCGGCGTAGATCACGCTTCCGGAGCGGATTCGGGCCCGGTCCCCGATGCGAATCGGCTTCTCGCCGCTTTCAGCGGGTGTCAGCCTGACGTTGTCGTCTATCCGGCAATCCTCCCCGAGACGGCCCGCCCGGTCGTTCGCCGGTTGGTCGTTCGTCGGTTGGTCGTCGGTCGTCGTTCGCTCACCCGTTGCTTGGCCCGTGTCGGCGTCGGAAGAGTCGCTCACGAGTGGCCCCTCGATGCGAGTGAGCTGCGTGCTTGGTCCGGTACTAACACCGTCGTTTCATCACGGGAGGCTGCAGGATTTGGTCCGAACATACTGGTATGCTACTCGTCCATTGACGAGTCGTAGATCAACTCTGTCCGAGTGGCGGCTTTGTTATGCGACGCTTTCCGTTCTGGACGGATCCCGTTCGGAAGGTGCGGCGATCACACGCGCTCGTCGTCAGGGGTAATCGGGTGCAAAACATCGCGTAAGCGCTCCTTCCTAAATTTTGTGGAACTATAACAATACCCCGAAATCCCGGATGGAGACGTATGTGTCCGCCCTCACTCACCGACCACGCCGCGCCGATCCCTTTCCGGGGGTCCTAACCGTGGGGACCGTCGTGCTCTCCATCGAGGCGGAGCTCGGGTGGGGATATCACGACCTCACCGAACCCCCGATAGCCCGCCTTGAGTCGGCGCGTGAGGGATGGGAGACGCTGGTCGAACTGCTCGACACGTATCGGGTCCCCGCGACGTGGGCGGTCGTTGGTCACCTCCTGTTATCCAAGTGTGACCGAGCCCACGCAACGCACCCGATCGACGACGACTGGTTTGCCGCCGAGCGCGGTGACTGGGCTGACCGACCGGAGCTCCGATTTGCACCGGGTCTCGCTCGGACGATCGTCGACGCCGACGTTGACCACGAGATAGGGTGTCACACCTTCTCACACGTCGATTTCGGCAATGAAACGACGACGACGCCGATCGCTCGTGCGGAGCTCGTTGCTTCGCTTGAGGCCGCGGAATCCTCAACGGTTCCGGCGGCGATGTCGTCAGTCGTCTTCCCGCACAACAGTGTTGGCCACCGGGACGTGCTCGCAGAGTGGGGGTTCACAGCCTATCGCGGCGTTGGCCCGAACGGAGATCCGCCATCGACGTCGACGCTTCGGACGATCGGCAGCGCCACCATCGGCACGCCGCCGCTTGTCGAGCCAACCATCGACGAGTTCGGGCTCGTGAACGTGCCGGCGTCGATGCACCTGTACGGGCTCTCCGGCGCCGCGGGACGGGTTTGTGAACGACTTTGGGGAGACCCCGTCGTCGCAGCTGCCTGTCGCGGTATCGACGCTGCGACCGACGGCGATGACGTGTTCCACCTCTGGTTGCGTCCCAACGACCTGGTGAGTGACCACGATATCGAACGGCTACGGACGGTTCTCGCGTACGTGGCACGCCGTCGTGAACTCAGCGGGCTGGACGTGGAAACGATGCGGACCGTTGCGAAACGGGTCACCGCAGAACCAGCACAGTCAATGCGCATGTGATCGCAACCCGCAACAGTCGACCCATAACAAAGCCCGGAACTGGCGTGTGTCACAGACATGTCCGACATATCAGGCGGGAGCGTCGACACGCTGGTGGTCGGCGTCGACGCGCTGAGTCACGATGTCCTGTCTCACCTTCCGGATGGGACGACACCGACCATCGACGCCGTGATTGCGGAGGGGGCGAGTGGACCGCTGAAGGCCCAACTCCCGCCGTGGACGCCGAGCACGTGGCCGTCGATATACACCGGCGTTAACCCGGGAAAACACGGCGTGTACGGGTTCCTCCGATTCGAGGGGTACGACTGGGAGATCGTCGACGGTACCGACGTTCGCGAGCACGCGCTCTGGGAGCTCCTTTCACGAGAAGGGTATCGGAGCGTCGTCGTCAACGTTCCCGTGACGCACCCGCCGGCGACGTTCGACGGCGCGCTCATTCCCGGGTACACTGCGCCCGAAGACCCCGACTGCCACCCGTCCGATCTCCTGGCGGAGGTCCGCGAGGCGATCGGTGAGTACCGGCTGTATAACACGCAGTTGAGCGAGGGAGCGACTCGCGAGGAGCGCATCGACGGGTACGAGGATCTGACGCGGATGCGTGGCGAGGCGTTTCGCTACCTCGTCGAACGCGACGATCCGGAGTTCGGGTTCATCCAGTTCCAACAGAGCGACACCGTCTTACACGAGTTTCCGGACGACGAGGAGGCACCGGAGCGCGTGTACGCCGCCATAGACGCGGAGATCGAGCAGCTACTGGACGACTGCGACCCGACGAACGTCGTCATCGTGAGCGACCACGGCATCGGGCCGTGTGAAGGGGCCGAATTCCGTCCAAACACGCTGTTTCGTGACCGCGGAATAGCCGAAACGTCCGCGAGCGCGGTGAAGCCCTCGTGGTCACAGTTGGCGACGAAAACCCTCCGAAACGGGGAAGCCGGCTCGTCAGCCGCTGTCGGGAACGACGATTCGTCGACGGCGACCGAGCGGTCGCCGTCGGTTTCCGAACGCGCACTCGGCGTCGCAGCGAGCGTCGGGCTCACCAGCCAGCGGATCGGGGCAGTGCTCGAAGCGCTCCATCTGGATGATGCAGTGTTGCGGGTCGTCCCGAATGAACTGGTTCGCGCGGGCGCTGAACACGTCGACTTTCCGAACTCCCGGGCATACATGCGCGACCGGATCGAGATGGGGATCCGAATCAACCTGGCGGGGAGAGAGCCGAGCGGTACGGTCGAACCGGGTGAGTATGAGCCGTTCCGTACCGAGCTCATCGAGCTGCTTCGTGAGCTCCGCTCACCCGACGGCGAGTCGGTTTTCGACGCCGTCCTCCCACGGGAGGACGTGTTCACCGGGCCGTACGTCGAGGACGCGCCGGACATCGTGACGGTCCCGAACTCCTTCGACGTGTTCCTCTCCTCGTCGGTGCTGGATGAGCCGTTCGGCACGCCACGAGAGGCGTGGAATCACAAACTCAACGGGATCGTCGCCGTCTCCGGACCGGGAGTGCCGGCGACCGAACTCACCGGTGCACACATGCTGGACGTTGCACCCTCGGTGCTGTCGCTTCTCGGTGCCCCCGTCAGTGACCGCATGGACGGCTCCGCGCTGCCGGTTATCGAGGAGAGTGGCCGAGTGACGTATCCGGAGTACGAGGACCGCGACACCAGCTCGCTTGAGACGGCCCCATCCGACGAGGTGGAAGACCGCCTGTCGAACTTGGGGTATCTAGAATGAGTGTCGAGGTCAAATCCCTCTCCGATGCGGCGACGTGGGACGATCTCGTCGCCCGCTCGTCGACGACCACCCCGTTCCACCGATACGACGCGCTCCGGGTCATTGCCGAACACACGAACTGTGAGCTTCACCCGATCGTCGGCTTTGTAGGTGAGGAACCGGCCGGCCTGTTCCCGATCTTCGAGCGTACGCTCGGCCCCGTGAGTGCGATCTTTTCACCACCGCCGGATGAGAAGATCCCGTATCTGGGCCCGGCGACGTTTGCGGACCCAAACATGAAGCGACGAAAGCGTGAGCGTCGCCATCGTCGGTTTATTGAGAGTACGCTCGCGTACGTCGACGATCGGATCGCTCCGCAGTTCATCAACGTCCGAACCAGCGTCGGCTACGACGACCCCCGACCGTTTCTGTGGAACCAGTTTTCCCCGACCCCTCGCTACACCTACCACGTCGATCTGACGTGTCCGCCGGACCAGCTACTCTCGGAAGCAAGCAGCGACCTCCGTGAGAACGTCCGGAAAACGGACGACGACGACTTCGACATCGAGGTTGGAGGTGTCGCAGGGATGGAACAGGTGATGGCCAACGTCCGACGCCGATACGAGGACCAGGGACTCTCCTACCGCGCGAGTCCCGAGCTCGTTCGGGAGCTCTCTCGGGCGGTTCCTGGCGCGTTCACCTCGTATCTCTGCACCGTCGACGGCGCGTTCGCCGGCGGGACGATCGTGGCGTCCGACGACGACACCGTCTACCGGTGGCAGTCCGTCGCTGAGTTCGATGCACCCGTACCGGCACAGGACCTGCTCGACTGGCACGTGATCTGTGAGGCACGCGATGACGGCAAAGAGACGTACGACCTGGTCGGTGCGAACAACCGGCGACTCTGTGAGTACAAAGCCAAGTTCGCCCCCGAGATGGCGACGTATTATCGGCTCGAACGCAGCAGTCTCGCGGTGGGGGCTGTTGCGAATCTGTATTCCCGATTACGCTGACAGGAGGTAGAAGACCGGGTCCTCAGCTATCAAAAGGCCACAGTCGACAGCCGAAAACCCTATTAAAAGGACTCGCTGGATCCCCGGCGATCATCGGGTTCTGTCGGATTGGTGCCGCGGTCGTCGTAGAACTTTCGCCCGACGTACTCGTCGCTCAGATTCCCACGGATCGCCGTCAGGAGTGCATTGGATGTCTCGTAGGTCGTCTCCCCCGCACGCTCAAGTATCGTCGCCAATTTCTCCGAGTCGGTCGCGTTCGGCGCAGCGACCGTCCGGTCACCGGCGTCCTCGATCACCGTCTCGACGGAAACCGGGTAGTCGAACGAGCCGTCGACGAAGTCCGGGAGTTCATTGAGTTCCATCTGTCGCTCTGTCAAACGCTTCGGCATGCTCGTATTTTGTTATACCACCCGTACAACCGAACATCGCTCCGCATACTACCTTCCCGTGCCGGGTCGACGCTGCCGGTCGACGACTCAACGAGCGGTTCCGGGTGCGTCCAGTACTGGCTCGGAGTCCAATGCGGCCTCAATACGCCTGGCGAGCGCGAGTGCCGAAACCCCGTCCCGCCCACTCACGATCGGCTCGCGTCCGTTCTCGACCGCATCGAGGAAGCTTTCGAGTTCCTTTTTGAGTGGTTCGCCGTTGTCGACCGTCGGACGCTCGACGACCTGCTCGCTCCGGTAGCGGAGGTCGCCGTCGTTCACGAGAAACTCCGGACGGGTCCGTCGGTGGATCCGCACGGACCGGTCGATGTAGTCGACCGTCACGATACAGTCCGTTGCCGTCAACGTGAGCTCGCGCACTTTCCGCTGTGTGACCCTGCTCGCAGTGACCGACCCGACGACGTCGTTCTCGAATCCGAGCGTCGCCGCGACGTACTGGTCGTCGGGACTACCCGTGGCGCTCACGTCGGCTACCGGTGAGCCGACGAGCGAGAGGAGTATGTCCAGGTCGTGGATCATCAGGTCGAGTACAACCCCGTCACCGACATCGCGGCCGGCCTCGACCGGTGGTCCGAGTCGGCGCGCGTCGACCGCAATGAGGTCGAGGTCGTCGACAAACTCGCTTACCGTCCGGACTGCTGGGTTGAACCGTTCGATGTGGCCCACCTGCAGGATGGCGCCGGCGGCGTCCGCAGCCTCGACGAGCGCTTCAGCGTCCGTCGTCGTCGTCGCGAGCGGCTTCTCGACGAGCGTATGGACCCCCGCTTCCAGCGCCTCCATCGCAACGTCTCGGTGGAATCGGCTGGGAACTGCCACGGAAACGGCGTCCACGGCATCGAGAAGGTCCTCGGTGAACATTGCCTCCGTGCCGTATTCGAGCGCAACCTCGGAGGCGCTTTCCTCGTCAGCGTCGCTCACCCCGACGAGCTCGGCGTTCGGTGATTCGGCGTACACGCGTGCATGGTGTCGCCCCATGCTTCCGACACCGAGAACCCCAACCCGAACCGTCATGGACTGAACCCCGCGAGGGCGTCGGCAACCGTCTCGACTGCGTCCCGGTCGAGCGACGGGTGGACCGGAACGGACAGCGCCGTTTCGGCCGCCTGCTCGGCGTTCGGTGCGGAGTCGTTCACGTCGGCGTACGCCGGCTGTCGGTGGATCGGCGTCGGGTAGTAGATTCCAGTGTCGACGCCGGCCTCATCGAGGTGTTCCCGCAAGGCCTCACGGTCGTCCGTCCGGACCGTATACTGGTGGTACGCGTGCCGGACGTTTGACGGGTCGGGTGGTGCCGTTACTGCGGGCTGGCCCGCGAGCGCGTCGTCGTACCTGGCGGCGTTTCGCCGGCGGATCTCGACGAACTCCGGAAGCCGGTCGAGCTGGGCACGGCCAAGCCCCGCCCCGAGACTGGTGAGACGAAAGTTGTGCCCGACCTCGCTGTGCTCGTATGCTCCCGTCCGACCGTGGTTGACGAACCGGGCGATCCGGTCCGCAAGGTCGCCGTCGTCGGTGAGGACCATTCCACCCTCTCCGGTGGTCATGTTCTTCGTCGGATAAAACGAAAAGCAGGCCACATCTCCAAGCGATCCCACCGGTTGGTCGTTGCGTGTCGCCCCGTGTGCTTGCGCGGCGTCCTCGACGAGCGGAACGTCGTACTCGTCCGCTATTGCCTGCAGTTCTTCCATCTCCGCTGGAAGCCCGTACAAGTGGACCGCAACGATCGCGTCGACGTCGCCGTCGTGTTCACGCACAGCATCCCGGACGCTCGCCGGGTCGAGGTTCAGCGTCGTCGGATCGACATCGGCAAACACGGGTTCGGCCCCACAGAGCCGGATCGCGTTCGCCGTCGCGACGAACGAAAACGGCGTGGTGACGACGCGGTCACCGGAGCCGATACCCAGTCCGTGTAAGGCAGCGTGCAACGCCGTCGTTCCGTTGGAAGTTGCGACGCCGTGGTCGACGTGACAGTAGTCCGCGAACTCGGCCTCGAACGAGCGAACCTCGGGACCATCAGCGATCCGACCGCCGATGGCGGTTTCGAGGAGGCTGTCCAACTCGGGGACGCCGATCCGCGGGTCCGCCATTCCGACGGTCATGGTTGGCCAACAGCGGCCGTTTCGTGAGCGGTTCGTCCGTAGCGGTCGACGGTGATGTGAGGGTGCATGATCGAGTCCGGTCTGTACTGCAAATTCCAGCGGACACGTGCATTGTTAAGCAGGGTGTTGTCCGGGGTAACAGTCGTTTATAGAAACTGCAAGGCGAAAACCCACGGCTTTAGCCGTGGGATGAAGCCGACAACTGGGAACCAAACCACGCTACAGTAGCAATCTGACTCCCCAGTGTTTAAGAAACACCAGTGCTACATATAAGATATGGAGGTGCGGCGTACCGTCCCCGTTGCGCTCGACGTGGACAGCAGTGACGCCGCACTCCTCGAAGACACCGTAGACACGTTCCTCTGGTCGGCGCAATACGTCGTAGACCACGCTTTCAAAGGCGAGTACGTTACAACCAGCAAGACCGCGCTGGACGACGAAACCTACGACGACGTGCGTGAGAAAACGGGTGGGTTCAACGGTGGACTCGTCCAAGCCGCTCGGAACAAGGCCGCTGAAGCCTGCAAAAGCGTCGTCGCCCGTTGGAAACAAGGGAAGAAGGCATCGAAACCCACGTTCACCAGTCCACACGTCGTCTACGACAAACGCACCGCCACGTTTCACGACGACTACGTAAGCCTCGCCACCACGGACGGTCGCATCGAAGCAGATTACGTGCTCCCTGACGAGGAACGTGACACACCGCACTCGGAATACTTCTTTTCAGATGAGTACGAAACGACGGGTGCGGAACTACACTACCACGACGGCGACTGGGTGCTTCACGTCCACTGCAAGAAGGAGGTGGAGTCCGACACGTCAGAACAGGCAACACCTGAGAACGGAACGGTTCTCGGGGTTGACCTCGGCGTGAACAACCTCGCAGTTGCCTCCACGGGCACGTTCTGGACCGGTGACGAGTTCGACCACTGGCGACGAGAATACGAGAAACGCCGTGGCTCACTCCAGCAGTGCGGAACGCGATGGGCGCACGAGAACATCCAGTCTGTCGGACGGAAAGAGGAAGGGCGATTCGAACAGATGCTTCACCGTATCAGCAACGACCTCGTCGCTGAAGCCCGTGAGAAC
>LFFM01000773.1_pt1 | contig 22531 bp, 21 predicted proteins | sample 643131 | NCBI WGS metagenome assembly LFFM01 (sample SAMN03777445, study PRJNA286221) | soda lake metagenome | biome: soda lake; feature: Kulunda steppe; material: water; isolation source: sample Tc-Br brine of Tanatar trona crystallizer | place: Russia: Kulunda steppe | collected 2011-07
ACACGTCGGGCCGACCGAGCGAGAACAGGAGCTGCATCTGTGCAGTCCACTCGCCGACCCCTTTTATATCCGTCAGCTCTTCGATAACGACGTCGTCGTCGAGCGCCTCGAAGTACGCGCTGTCGTATTCCGACGCGAACGCCTCTGCAATGTTGTGGACGTAGCCCGCTTTCTGCCGCGAGAGGCCACAGTCTCTAAGCGTCTCCGTCTCCGCCGCGAGAACGCCTTCCGGTGTCATCTCGACCGCCTCGAAGAGGCGCTCTTTCGTCGCTTCGGCCGACGCCATCGAGACCTGCTGTCGTAACACCGAGACGACGAGCCGTTGAAACATATCCGCTGCCGGGTCGAGCTCCAGGTCGCCGTATCGATCGATGAGGGGGCCGATATACACGTCGTCACGGAGCGTATCGTGAGGGGTCGACACGGTGGAATGGACGGACTCGACTCCCAAAACTCGTCCGGATCAGGAAGGAACACTTCTCTCGAGCACCTATTCATCAACACCAACCGATGGGTCCCTCGTACTGGATGTTACGGTCGATCGGGTTGAACGTTAATTGAAATAACTATAGCTTGTAATATTTCAAGAAAAATATAGAAACAGAGTATCTACCCAGGACCTCTTTCTATTTCGAAATAGGCCGTGCTCTCTAGAACTTTGAGGGGATCGAACCGATTCCTGTGAGCGGTGATTAGTTTCGAGCTAAAACCCAATAAATCGGAGCCTGTGGCGCTGTATAATCGCATTTACAAATCTGCTTTCGAGTCAGATCTCTAGTATCGCCCAGACGCCGGTATCGTGCTAAAGAACACTCTATGTGCGGGTTACCGGTGTGGGTGGTATCAAAACTATGAAACGCCGCCAAGTGCTATTCGGGACCAGTGGAATCGTTGCGGCAGGTATCGGAGCCGCTACATTAACAACTACGGCAGCCGCCGAGGTAGAAACGGGACTCTTCGGCATCGATGAGACGTACGAGATAGACTCTCAATCGGGTCGAATCAGTAGTCTCACGATCGAGAACATCAGTGTCATCGCTACGTGGTATAACTTCGACCATCCGGTCGAGTCGGTTGACTGGACGCTCGAAGTTTCCCTCGATAGCGACGATGCGGAAGTAATCGGCACAGCATCGGTCGACGAACTCGAGCCGGCCTATTCGAACGAATCCGGCGTCACAGCAGAGATGGACGACGTGGATCTCGTTGAGGAGTTCGGTCAAGATATGTTCGAAGTCGAGTCCGAGGAACACTACGATGGGGAGGACGTCACGGAGGAGTTCGATCTCGTGTTCACTCTGACTGTGGTCGTAGAGGACGTGGAGGAGAACTCTATCGAAGAATCGGTCTCCGGAGACACCGATCTCGGTATCACCAACCTCGGTGCGGACGTCTCGGGTGGTGGCTCCGGCGAACTCAGTGACGAAGACGAATCCGGTGACGAGTACGACGATGATTAAGAGGAAGTCCGACCCATGAGACGAAGACAACTGCTATGTGGTCTTGGTGTGGTTGGCGGGGGTGTAGTCGGAGGCGTGGGATTTGGGACGGTCACGGCAGAATCGTCGATTACCGAGTTCAATGTGAATGACACTCACTTCGAGACTGACACCAGTGAACTCGGTGAACTGTGGATACAGCAGATCCACGCTGAGGCGTCCTGGATCGGCCTCGATGCACCCGCTGATGTAGTGGAGGCATCGCTTGCGATCACTTACGAGGGGGAGACTGTCGAAGACGCCTCAACTAACCAGGTCGATCTGGCAGGCGACGAGTACGAAGGTGTCGTCGAGTGTCAATTACCGAGCGTGAACCTCGTTTCAGTATTCGAATCCAAAACGTTCGAAGTCGAAGAAGGAGAGACGGAGACGTTCGAGTTTTCGTTTATACTTCGGCTGACGGTGGTCGATACGTCCGGCCGTGCGGTTGCGACGAAATCAACTGATGAGGCGACGGCGGTCGTCATCCACTCCGAAGACGAGGTCGTCGATGTTCTCGATAACATCGTCATCACGACGGACGGTACTCTCGCAACGATATACAACGGGAGCGAGGAAGACGTGTGTGTCACTCTTAAGTGGCTACACCAGGGCCACGACGACGAAGAAACCCATACGTTCGTAAAAAGTAACGAAGAAGTACAACAGGAGCCGCCCGATGGAGCGCAGGGCGCGCCATCGTACGATATCGAAGCGGTCGAATATGAGCCGGGTGAGTGCTAACGATGCCGACTCGTCGCAAAACGCTCGCTGGAGGTGCAGGACTCCTTGCGTTACTCGGCGGTGTTATACTCTTCGATGATGAGAACGGATCGGGTCACGAGGTCGATGATGGAGAGAACGTAGAACCGGAGCCGGAACCCGAGCTGGAACCGGAGCCAGAGCCGGAACCTGAGCCCGAATCGGGGCCAGAGCCAGATGACAGGAATGCGCGTTTCGCGACGACAGTGGTGTTTCCCGACGAGGATCAGTTGGTGAGCGAGTTTGTCGAGTTCGGTATCACCGTCGAAAACGTCGGGGATACATCCGATGAGTACACCGTGGAACTCGAACTCGACCGCATCGATCCCGACACCGACTTCGGGAGCGACACCTGGACTCTGTCCGGGGAACTCCCTCCGGGGGAGACCGAGACCCACGTCGCCGAACACTACTACCGGGCGACCGGCACCTACGAACTCCGCCTCGATGAGGAGGTCGTCGAGGAGTTCGACGTTTCCAACGGTGGACGTGGCCGATTCACCGGTACGAGCAGTCAGTCTACCGACGGAAGCGACGACGAAGAGCATTCGGATGACGCTTCCACAGTCGAAGTCGGTGGCCAGGCCGCTGTGAACGCGACAGAAGAGTCTCCATCACAATACGATTATGAGTAATACGTTGAACCACGATCTTCACCGTGAATCGATTTACGGGCATAGAAGACGACTACTGGCACGCTAGAACTGCCGATTTTCCTGTCAGAAACGGTCAGAACGAACTATACGGCACCGTCATTCACGAAACCACCGACCGTGGAGCGAAAACGGTAGTCGGCGTCGATAATAACGAAGACTGTGTTGCGCTGGCGACACGCACTGGGTCGGGCATCGGGGACTCATTCGTCATAGACTATCCGAAAATCAAAGAGCAGTGTCACCGCTATTTCACGATGAGAAAGCGGATGCGGGAGGCAGGATCGGCTGTTTCAAAACATGTGTTCCGCGACAGGACACAACAGTTCACTCGAACGCTGTTCTTCGACCGAGTTAGAAATCGATCGTCCGAAACAAATCGATCGGTTCACTCGAGACGGACACACCTGTCGAGATCAGTGTTTTTGAAGATCAACGAATTTCGTACCGAGCGATGTAATCGAGCTCACAGTACGGGCAGGGGTCGGATTCGGAGTCGACAGTCGTACCGCACCGCCGACACTCATAGAGTACTGTACAGTCCATCGCCAAAACGCTCGTGATTGTTTGAAGCACGTTCATGGTTGGTATAACGTCTGTTTTGTGTCCGGTAGCTACGAACCTCTGACCTCGATTTCATGTAGTGTGACGTACAGATATTCGATCCAGGATACCCCTTCCCCGAACGGGATCTCTTCGTCTAATATAGCGCGATCAAAGTGAATTTCAGCGTTGTTTTCGGCGGAGAGGTTGCCGGTCACAACCGACCCGAAGAGCTCACCATCTCGAACCAGAAACTTGCCCGATCCCTGTCCGGCTGGAGCCAGAATACTTGCAGTCACTTGTGGGTCATGTCCGCCAGACGCTCTGATCGCTCCGGTAAACCGAGCGGGACCGAGGATTTGGAATCTCGGTGATCGATCGTTCTTGACCGTTATACTGCTGTCATCATCGACGTAGAAATGGTCGGCAACGAAGTCCCCGCCACCGGGAACCTTGACCTCGGCGCTCTCTTCACTTCCTACGTACATCTGGACCATCCCATCCGAGTTGTCGCCTTTTACGTCGATGTGTCCCTCATCGAGAATAACGTAGTTCTCTACGGCGATGTCGATGTCACCCTCACTCGCGTTCAGAACCAGCGTTTCGCCGTCCTGTAGATCGATCTGATTCAGGTGGTACCTTCCGGGGGGAAGTTCGATTTCGTCCTCGCCGTCGAAATCGAGTTCCTGATCGGTGATATGTTCGATCTCGTTGTCGTTTTCGACCGCGATGTTGTCGATCCTACTGTCGACGATGGCGTTGATCGGCTCGATAACTCGGACGTTGGCGTCGTCATCGATTTCACCTTCGACCGTCGAATCCCCGTCAGTTACCACCCCTTCGAGAGCGCTGGCGTTACCGGTTATCGTCGATCCACCGCTCAGGTTGATGCGTTTGTTCGATTCGGTATCTCCACGGATTTCGGACCCGCCAAACATTTTGACCTCACCAGCGGCCTTGACGACCCCTCCCTCAGTCTCGGATTCGCTGTATGGACCGACCGAAGAATTGTAACTATCGATGTAGGATCCGCTTCCTTCGACGCGAATCTCACCGGGGCCGGAGGTCGCGATGACGCCCGCATCCGGAGCAAAATCCATCGCCGATCCGAAAAACAGAACCTCGACGAGTTGTTTCTCCGGGTTTCGAACGACCTGGGCATTCGTTTCATCCTCGAAAAACTGCGCCCACGCGCTGTAGTATTGGCTCTCGATCGTGATCTTCAGAATGCCGGTATCGAGAGTGTTGGTCAGGTTCTGGTCCGCATCGGGAAAACTCTCCGTGGACTCTTCTCCGGGAAGAATCTGTACATCGCTGTGGACGCTCCCTCCACGTTGGGTCGTAATGATCGGCATCGAGAGGGTTTCATTCCGGTAAAATAATTCCGGAGGGGAGACCATCACCGAACCGTCTCCATCACTTCGCCACACGCCACCGCCCTGGTAGCCGATCGTCGTATCCCCGTTCTCGTAGCGCACAGTACCGAGCGGTCGATCGACGATCGGTGGACGATCATCTTCGAAACTCTCTCGATACTCAACCGTGATATGCCCATCTTCCGGATCGGTATCGAGCGTTCCGCTGTTTCCTCGCAGTCCGAGATCGATCCGCTGAGAGGACGTACCTCCAGTCGCAACCCGGGCGGCCTCGGCGTCGAACTGCGTCAGCGACCGTTCTGCCTGACTCACCTCGGCATTTTCCTGTTCTGCGCCCAGCTGTGGCCCGGCGATCAGCAGGATCGATGCCATACCCAGGACGACGATGCCGATCAACAGCGCGGCGCCAACTACCTCCGAAACGCCACGCTCGTCGTCATGCGGATCGCTACGTCTGTCGTTTGTATCAAATGTTTCGTCGTCCATAGGTTGAATGGCTGAATATCGTCATCAGGGGTACGGTATTGGTAATTCGGGTGCGTTTGTCAATCGATTCGTTGCTCTCTTAGCGCCTGAACGTCGCCAGAACGTTCTCGGTGTCACTTCTCGGATCCTGCCAAACGACGCTGATCCGTTCGATGCCCGTCGTATCTTCGACGATCACTTCTCTTTCGCCGGTGCGAAGATCATTATCGAGCCCGTCGAGTTCGACTCCGTTTTCGTCTAAGACGACGATCTCGTCGGCACTGAGGGGTTCGCCCCCCTCGTGTCGCAACTCGATTCGATCTCCATCGTCTGTCACTTCGAACGAGAGTGTCACCTGTGGCGTCTCGGCCGGACCGACCCCGACACCGAGTACGACGGTGCCGATGACGGACGCCAAGATCACCGTGATGCCGATCAGAAGCGCCGCGCCGACGACTGGCGACACCGCCCGTTCGTCCGATGCGACTTTGTTTGATTTCATTTTATGTCCTAATCGATTTCGTGATCATTCCTCGAAGCTCTCAAGGACAGTCGTACTGTCGCTGTTGGGGTCATCCCAGAGGACGGTGATTTCGGAGATATCGTCGATATCTCCCTCTTCCTCAAGCCTGACACTTTCTCCAGCAGTTAGGTCTTCCTCGCTGTTCACCTCACTCAGAGTGACGTTATCACCGTTAGCACCGCTGAAAGTGATTTGATCAGCGGGGAGCGGCTCACCGCCATTGTGCTCTATCGTGACGTTGTCACCAGCAGCATTATACTGCGCCTGCATCTGTGCCTGCGGTGTATCAACGCCCCCAGTTCCGAGCCCGAGGACGACGCCGCCGATGACAGCAGCCAAGATTACTGTGATGGCGATCAAAAGCGCCACGCCCACGACGGGCGAGACGGCGCGATCTTCCGCGAACAGTTCTGTCAGTTCGTTCGGTTTCATAGTTGGTTTTCTCGTTTACACCCCCGCAGTCGCCCACGCTACTGCGCCGCACGCAGTGTCGGACCCACCCGGGTGGTGCTATCAAATCCCTGGATCGTGGGGAGGTTGGTAATCTGTAGTATACGGCGTTTACAGTCACGCATTTACCACGGCGAAATAGGCGGCTACCGTAACGATTTCCTCTACAGTCTCTCGATTACTACCGCGGTCAACCTCGTTCACTCAGGTAGCGATGAAGAGACCGACTTCTCACACTGAAACGCATCAAATGGTGACACATGACGATCGCGATCGGGACCACAGCGGCCCGTCAAAAGAGGTGTGTCGACGATGACCGAGACGCTCTCGACCGGGATCGAGGTCCTCGATCGAGAACTCGACGGCGGGCTTCCCGAGGGCCGAATTCTCGCGCTTTTGGCGTCACCGGTCAGCCAGTCCGAGTTGTTTCTCTACGAGATGGCCGCAGTCCGCCCGACCACGTATCTCACCACCGAACGGACCGAAGCGGATGTCCTCGGCGGTCTCGAACGGACGGGAACGTCGACTGACGACATCGATATCTTTCGGATTACGTCCGAGGATCCCCTCGCCGAAGCGAGAACGGCGATCGAGACGATCACCGAGAGAAGGACGCTGATCATCGACCCGATTCACCTGCTCGAGGAGACGGAGCCAAACGCCTACCGAACGTTTATGAACGACCTGAAGACCCGGACATCCGAGACCGGCGGCCTCGCACTGCTTCATTGTCTGGAGGGTCGGCGCGTTCCCGAACAACGCGATCGGACCGAGTATCTCGCGGACATCATCTTCGATCTCTCGACGGAGCTTCGGGGCGGCAAAATGGAAAACAGCCTCTCGATCCCCAAATTCCGCGGTGGACAGGCGCTTCCGGAAGCGGTCGATCTGGATCTGACAACCGATGTTACGATCGACGTCAGCCGAAAGATCGCCTGAAACTGTCGACTGTCTCTCTTTTACGATACGTACACCCCGTGGATACGATCATTCTCATAAAAGTATAGCCGACAGTATGACGTAGGCCGGGGAGCCCGGCCGTTCGGTACGTTGCGTCGACGAAACGGGTTCACCGGAGCGTCACGTCAACCCGGTTGACGATCACTGACAGACGTTCGGTTTCGATTTTGACCTCGATGCTGTCTTGATCGAAATCGGGCTCGATGTTCGTGACGGGTCCTTCCTCGAACTGCTCGAAGTACCGTGTCCAGGCGTCGACGTGAGGGGTGGTGAACACGATGGTAACGTTGTCGTTTACCGGCTTTTTCTCGACGAGGACGTCGGTCCCACCGTCGTGTATTCGGACGTCAACGTTCGATGTCCCGCCGATCTCGTGTCGATCCTCCGACGACAAATGAACCACCGGAAGGATCACTTCCTCTTCCGTTATGACGAAGTTGGGTTCCCGGAACAGTAACGAACTCCCGTCGTCTTCGCGGAGTAACGCTCCGCTCCGGTAGGTGATCGTCGTATCCGTTCCCGAGTCGTAGACTATCGATCCAGTCCCGTCGCCCTCCTCTATCTCAATAGGGTCACCGTCGAGCGTGAGACCGATACTCGACGCTTCCGTTTCGAGTGACAGTGAAGCGTCGGTGATCCGAATCTCGGTTGCGCGGCTGGGTGCACCTGCCCGAGTCACGTCGTCGATGTTACCTGCCAGTACGGTGAATGCCCCCTCGGCGTTGGACGTCCGCTGATAATCCTGTGCGTTGTTGAAGCCGACGAAGCCGGTTGCACTCACCAGTGCGATGGTAAGTACGACGACGGCGAAGATCAACAGGAACCCGAGGAGTTCACTCTGGCCGCGACTGTCATCACACATTCCGTATCACCAACTTCGTGCCGTCCGCTTCGTGAACGAGTTCGATTTTCAAGATTCCGCTGTCGAGTACGTCCGATTCCCCTTCGAGCGGTCTCTGGGATCGAACGCGGACCCTGGCAGTCGTTTCTGGATCCGAACTCCGGAGTTCGATATCGTAGTCGTACTGGGAATGCTCACCTTCCTCAGTCAGGTTAACGAACGTGATTTCGTAGGGGCTTCCACCCACCCGATCCGGGAGCCGAGTTCGGAGTTCGACCGTCCCGTCATCCCCGGCTTTCGTCGCGAGTCGGTCGGCACTGTTGATATCCCCGGCGATATCGTTACCGAACACCTCCAGCGTGGAGTGGACCGAATCGTGCTGTTGGTTGGCGACGAGCGGTGCGAAGCCGGTGACGAGTGCCGACGCCAACAGGGCAACGATCCCCAAAACTAGGACGTAACTTACGACGGCGGAGATGCCACGGTCATCCATCGATCTCACCTGGAGTGATCCCGATTTCGGTCTCGTACGTCAGGTCCGGGGATCGGTACCGCACGCTAATGTCGGCGGCGTCGATTCGAGCCTCGATCCTCGGGGCGTCGCTCACACCGTATCGTTCGTCGTCGTCGATCGTCTCGTCGACGATCTTTCCGTCGACCGTGAGTTCGTACGTTCCACTGACGTTGTCCGCGTTCGTGTACGTCAGGGTGTACGGGGCCTCGAGCTCTTCGTCTTCGAGGAAGGTAGTGAACTCGTCTTCGGTCCCACCGGCCTCGAAGACTCCATTAGTTACGTTGAGGCTCGCCGCCGTCCCGGACGTTCCATGCGTTTCAGCGCCGTTCGACGGCGATTCAACGGTGATCGTCACACCATCATCGTCGTATACGAACAGCTGCCATATATCTCCGCCTGCCCCTTCTACTTCTACGCTGAAACACCCCTCGCTATCCGTACAGTCGCTCGTCTCGACGAGTTCCTCGTCGCTGACGTTCATCTCGAATCCGCGGACGTCCGAAACGTCATCAACGACGACCCACTCTGCGTTTTCGGATCGATCGGTGAACGCCCTCGACTCGTTTTGTACGATTCGAGTCTCGAACGTGACGTTCTTTAGAGAGGTGTCCGTCACCGTGCCATCGCGTAACTGCTCCGATTTCGATAGATCGCTCCAGATCACGACCGCGTCGTCGAGTTCGTTATCTAGCGTTTCGTATTCGTCGTGCTCTCGGTTGAGAGAGACGATCAACCCGCCGACTCCTCGCTCGACGCTGTCGTGGTACTGGACGGCTCCGCGTTCCTCCTGAAGGCTACCGTCGGTCTGTGCGACGTGAATCTCGCCGAACACTGCCGTGTTCAGTGCCAGCGCCATCAGTGTGAGTAAGATCGCGAGTCCAATCGCAGTGATGATGATCAATTGCCCCCGGTCGTCGGACCGTCCGATCAGGTCCGCCATAGCACCACCTCCACCCGAATCACGTTGTACACCGGGCTATCCCCGTCGACGTTCGGTGCGTAGAAGTTATCTTCACCGTCCGCTTCGACGTCCGCAAGCGACGTCACCCGAGGATCTCCGTTTTTGTCGACGAGTGTCGTGTCGTCATACAGCGTCACCGTCTCCACGATCCGAACGGCATCGTCACTCGGGGTTCCGGATTCGATCAAGCGTTGCGTCTGTCGCTCGCCCGTCGCGTTTCGGTACGAGAGATCGACGTTGTATCTGACCTGTCGATCTCCAAACGTCCGATGTAGGGAGTTCCCGAACGCGGTTCCCTCCGGTGTCGGTGGCATTCGTGAGACGTAGTGTCCGTCTTCACCCGCGTTGTAGAACCGTTCGGAGGATTCGTTCCAGTACAGAAGCGTCGTTCGAAGCGAGCCGCTCTCGAGGGCTTCGTCGAGGACACCCTCTGCGAGTCCCGCATGCTGGCCTCTGATCTCCATCTCCCCAGCACTCGCCGTGTTTGACGTGATCGTGACGGCCTGCAGTACAAAGGCGACGGTGGCCACCAGAAGTATGGCTGCCACGAACGCTTCGAGTGTGAACGTTTGACCACGATCGGACATCTTACCACACCCTGACTTCGAGGACGGCATCGGTTCCATCGGTGAAGACACCCGCCCTGGCAGTGCTAACCGATCGGTCGTTCTGCGGCACTGCCGGTCCGGCGGTGAGTTTCGATCCGCCGTTACAGTCGTCGATCGATCCACTCTCCTCACACAGGATCTCCGATACCGGATCGTCGCTGGCGGCATTTCTGAGCGTTATGTTCACCGAGTACGTCGAACTGACCCCGAGCTGATCGGTCTCCGGTTCGTCGTCGAAGAACGCGAGCGTACGGCTCTCATTCAGCATCGACGATGTTTCCCGTTCTGCAAGCATGTTCTTGCTCAGATCGCTCGCGATTCGCTCGGCTACGACGGGCTGTTCTTGATCGTCGAAAGGAAGCGCCAATTGGGGGACGAACACGGTGATGAACGCGATCGTAAGCAGGAAGACGGCAATCCCGACGGTGAAATCCGGAAGTGTCTGTCCGCGCTCGCCAGCCATAGCAGCGATCCACGTGTCATCTGTTCGGCTCCATGGCTCTCTCATGAGACCACCATCCACACGCCCAGTGCAGCGATCAATAGCAGTACGACGTACTTTACGCCTGATACGAGATTTGCGTTCCGGATGTATCCGCACACGAGCCCCGACAGAACTGCTTGAATGGTCACGGCGTGGAAAAACAGAAGCGATAGGAGACCGAGATCCATCGTCGCACCGAAGCTTTGCCCTGCGGCACTCGTCGTGCCACCCGTCTGCTCTGCGACCTCGGCCATAACGTCGACGAACTGTGCTTTTAAAAGGGCCATCACTCCTAGAAGCGTCAGGTACGTCATGATAATGATCGCGACCTGCATCATCGCGCGTTGTCTGCGATCCCGCTCGATGTCCTCTTGGGTTTCGGTAGCCTTTGCGGCCGTCGACAGCACCGAGGAGATCTGACTTGATATCTCTTGAGCCTTGCTGATGAGTTTCACCGTTCGAGCCAGCCGCGGGATGTGGTACTTGTTGTTGAATACGACCAGCGACTCCTTGAGATGCATCCCGTAGTTGCTCTTCGAGTACATACTATCGAATTCCTCACCGAGTTTCCCCGGCGTCGTGTCGGCGACCACCTTGATCGATTCTAAAAGGGTGAGCCCGGTCGCGTTCGCGCTCGCTAACTTTCGGAGATTCTCTGAGAGATTCTTGAGAACCGATCGCCGTCGTCGGACGTTCCACTCCCAGAAAACCGCGAGCGGGATACAGATCGCAAACAGTGGTACGTACACGTACACGATCGTCGACCAGACGGGATGTTCGACGACGCCGCTCCACGACACCGGAGCCGATCCTGTCACGGCGGCGAAGATTACGAACGCGAGCGCCGCCGGAACGGTGATCGCCAGCGTGTAGAACGGGTTCTCGCGCAGAAAGACGTGCGGACGTTTGATCACCTTGATCGCCTCGTTCGTCCCTTCGCTCTTTGCGATCCGGTCGAAGATGTAATACGATCCCGTGAACTGATTGATCAGACCGAGATCCAAAGCTCCCGATTCCTGCCCGACTTCGAAGCGTCGGTCTGCCTCTTCGAGATTGAGGTAGCCGTCACCGGGCTCATCCGTTCGGATAGTCGACACGATGACCAAAAACGCGATTCCCAACCCTGGAATCAATGCATAGACCGTCGCATACAGGAGGATCGTTTGGCTGCCGCCGATCATATCTAGGATGACGAGGATCACGATCAAGAGCAGCGGAAACAGCGAGATGGTGATGTACATCTCGCTGAACAGCTCAAGCGTTTCGAGGGTCTGTTCTTGCTCATCTTTGGCCGTCCGGAAGTGAACGTCCTTCTTGTCGTCGAGGAACTCGGTCATGCTGCCGCCGCTATCAATGATCGACAGCATATCCGTGAAGAACTGGCTCAGCTCGGGGCTCGGCGTATTGGCCGAGCGCTTCTGTATGGCTGATCGATAGTCCGTATCGAAGTACCGCGTCTCCTGGAGGATGGTCCGAAACTCCTGTGAGACTTCTCCGTAGGTGTCTTCTGCCTTTGCCATCGTCTCTATGATCTCCACCTGGCTCATGCCGCCGAGTGAGAGTGCGTACATGAACGATACGGCGTCGGGCAGTAACGTGTTGATCTCACGCTTTCGCCTCGACGATCGGCTGTACGGAAGCGCGATGTAGGTCCCAAAGACCGCAGCGAAGCCGATCGACCCGAGCACTAAGCCGGTCGAGACGATCAAGAATGGAATTCGCGCCGTCTGGATCAGAGTCAGTATCGTCTCGTTTGGGATGCGGACCCCCGTGAGAGTTCCAACCTCCACGAGTCCCGTCCTCAGTAACATCGCGCTACTGACGATGCCGACCAGCCACAGCAGTAATCCACTCGTGATCCCGAACGCCAGTGTCCGCGTGAGGTATAACTCGACGGATTCTTCCATCCGGGCCTCGGCGAGCTTTTTCTCCAGGTCGACGACGAAGGAATCTCCCTCGTCGAACAACCGTTCGTAAACGGGATGGAACGCGTCGCTAAAGCTGTCAACGCGGGGATGGCGTCCTCGTCCGGGACTGGTGACGGACTCGGTGCTCATCTCGTTATTTCTCCGCGACGGCTTCGTCGTCCGGTGGGCTCTCGGATATCTCTGTGTCGGTATCTCCTCTTATGAGGTCGATGTCCTCGTCGTTCGAGGCCGAATCAACTTCATCATCATCCGAGGCCGAATCGACCCCATTACCGTCCGAGACGACACCCCCATTACTCGAGGCCAATATATCGCGATCATCGTGGGCATCGACAGACTCTCCGCTAGCGTGATCGGTCTCACCGCTGATGTCGGCTACCCCAACGTCGTCGAGTTCGACGTCTTCGAGCGCGGCGACGATCGCCTTGATTCGGGATTCCTCGACTGCACACCCCGAAGCGTCCAATACCGCAGTCAGGTTCTTTTCGTTGATCTCTTCACCGGATTCGTTCAACAGTAACGTAGCGTATGCGTATTCCATGAATTACTCCTCCGCAATCTTTTCGTCCGCAGGTTGGTTCGGTTCGGTGCCCGTATCGTCTGCGCTCGATCCGGACGCCTCCACGTTCTTTGCCTCGCTAATTTCGGCCACGCGGTCTCCGTTGCTATCGACCGCTGATTCGCTAGTGGCGGTGGGTACAGGCTCGTCAGTGACCGATGCCAGCACCTGCCTATCGTGTCCCGACGATGCAGTGACGTCTTCCTCCGGCGTCGTCTTCGAGAGGGCATCGGCCAGACTTCCCGATCGCCGCCCTCGATACTGATCGAAAATTCGATCCTCGGCCTCTTCCAGAACACGCTCTGCCTCGGTGAGGATCTCCTCGTCGGGCTCGGGCCGGGGAACTAGGTTCTCCTTTTCGGGATCGACGTCGATCAACACCGACCCCATCTCCCGAAGATCTTCGAGACTTTCTTCGAGATTCCCGTTCGCGATCAGCGTCAGGATCGTTTCGGAATCGTTGATATACGCCTGTAGCGTGGCCGCCACTTCCGTGTAGGTGTTGAGTCCATTCGTAATGAGATACGAAAGGATTGCTCGGCGTTCGAACCGTTCGTTGTCGAGTTGGTCTTTCGACCAGCCCCGATCGAACGCAATCTCCTCGAGCTTTTCGGAATTTCCGTGTTGTCTGAACACATCGTCTTCCGGTTGCCACTGGTAGATGTCCTGAACGCTGATTTCGTCGTTTTCGGAATCGTAGGCGTTGATCTCGGTGATCGTCTTGTTTCGTCGAACCTTCTTTCCGTTTACCTTAGTCTGTGTTTGAACCGAAACGAGATCCAGCGCGGTAAACAGCGTCTTCGAGACGTTGATCGGATCCGTCGTGAATCGCTTGAGCACTTCATCCACCGTGTCGGCGTGGAACGTGGTGTAGGTCGTATGTCCCGTCGACATAACCTGAAAGAGGGTTCGACCCTCTTCGCCCCGGACTTCGCCCATGACGATGTAGTCCGGACGCTGGCGTAGTGCCGCCTCAAGTAGATCGAACTCGTCGATGTCACCGGCGTTGTCCTGACTGAACGAGGGACGGGTGACGCTCGCGATCCAGTTGCGCTGTGGGAGTTCGACCTCACGGGTGTCCTCGATGGAGACGATCTTCGCGTTCGACGGGATGAAAAGCGAGACTGCATTCAGACTGGTCGTCTTCCCGGAAGCGGTCCCACCGGCGAAGATCAGCGACTTCTTGCTCTCGATGCAGAGCCACAGGAAAGCCATCTCGTCCAGGCTGAACGTCTTCCAGTTGATGAGGTCGACCGGCGTAAAGGGGACGTCCTTGAACTGTCGGATGGTATAGTTCGTCCCGTGGTCGGAAACCTCCTCTCCGAGCGTCAGTTGTGCACGTGATCCGTCCGGAAGGGTAGCATCGACCTGAGGTTGCCGTTTCGAGATCCCCTTTCCGGAACGTTGGGCGAGTTTGATCACGAAGTTGTCGAGGCGCTCCTCGCCGTGCCGAACGTTTGTAATCAGATTTTCGTAGTCGGTGTGATAGACGAATACCGGTGAATTGTACCCGTCACACGAGATATCCTCGACGTTGATGTCGTGTTTGATCGGGTCGATCCGTTCGTATCCAATGAAATCACTCCGAATCACGTAGAGCAATTTCTCGATTTGATACTCGGTGAGTCGTCCCGAGTTCTCCTTCAGCACTACCGGCTCGGGCCGAGCCATGATCCCGTCGAACTCCGCTAGTTCTCCTGTCGAGTCGTCGATCTCTTCGTCAGATCCCAGGACTTGTTTGATCCTGTTAAGCAGCCATTCCGTGTCCATTCGATCGAAGCTTTCGAGTACGGCCTCGGAATCCAGCCCTTTGACGGTCTCAACGAGTGTTCGTCCATCCGTCGATGTCCCCTCTGTCTTGGGCTTCCGGAGATCGTGCCGATCGATCAACCACTCGGTCTCCTCTTCGAGCACCTTTCCACGATCCTCATCGGTTCCCTGAACCACGATGTCCTCGTCGGAGTATTTGATGCTCGTTCGAAGTTTCCCCGAAAAGAACTCCACGAGATCTGCCTCGATGTCGTTGAGGTACGGTTTGACCACGTAGTACTTCTTTTCGTTTTCCTTTACCGAATGAAAGATAACGACGCACGCGTACGGTTTGTCGACCCAATATCGTTCCTCCTCGATGAAGTGTCGCTTTTTCTCCATCGAGACGGTCTTCTCTAGATCGTAGCGGTTTACGATCGTTGTCCGACCATCGGCAGTCGAAAAAAACTCGTCCTCGTCTAGCTGTGGATTGACGTCTACCGTCCGCCGATCCTCGAGTTCAAGCAGCTTTTCAGCGCGCTTTGCTCCCGTCCCGAGTACTGATTCGATATCGTCCGGATCGAATCCGAGAAACTGCTCTGGATCGAACTCGTTTATATCGCCGCTCGGAGTACGCGGCTTTCGGCCGTCTTCGTAGTAATATTCCCACTTGAAGTGTTCCCACGTGTACTCGTCTTTCGTGACCGGCGTTTCACCGATCCAACTTCTGAACACGCGATCGAATTGTGCACTCGCTTTCGCGGCTCCGCGAAGGCGGTCCCGGAACACGTCGGGTGGACATCCGAGATACGTGGCCGGATCGAACTCGACGCGCTCCCAGCTGTCTTTTCCGGGAACGCCTCGATAGTCGCTGTCGTAAAACGGGAGGAACGTATCCCATGTCCGTTCGGACTCGACGTCCCGGTAGACGACTTCGATCTGGTCACTGTACTCGTACTCGCGCATGAAGTCCTTCCACGTGTATTTTCCAGGAATGACCTGCTCTTCGGATTCCTCCGTGTCGGAAAGTGAACTGTCATCGACCGATTCCGACCCGACTGTCTTCCCGCTCATGATCCGTCCCTCCCAGCGAGTGTTTCCGGTTCGTTCATCGGCTCACCCCTCCGCACCGTGAACCGATCTTCGTTCTGCCAACGGTTACCATCACCCCGGATTATCGCCCGTTATGGCTTTGTTACGACTTTTCTGTAACTCCGATAACGAAACCCTGTAGATCGGAAATGAATACCTATAACCAAGAACCGCGTTCGGGGGATGTATCTTGACAGGTATCCGTCGTGATGTCATTAAGTACTCCCTATCGGTCGAGCCGAATAGATCAAAAAGTGCTTAACTATGGTTATACATGCCATGTTCTTCTCCCGAAGGTGACTGTAGAGATGCAAAGACAAGCGGGTGGTAATGACGGTCGGGGGCGAAACGTAAGGGAAATATTAGAGAGTGCCAACTCTCTAGAGGAACTAAACGAGATCAGCGTCGAGGATGGTGAGAACGAAGCTGACGTGCATCTGTCCGACGACGAAGTATTCGAAATCCTGTACAGTAGTCTCAGAAGAGATTTGATAACGTATTTACAGGAACAGGGTGGGACGTCGACAGTTAGCGACATCGCGGAATACCTCGCTGCCAAGGAGAACGATACGACGGTTCACCAGCTATCGTCTTACGATCGAAAGCGCGTGTACATCGGGCTCTATCAGAACCATTTACCAAAGATGGACGATCTCGGTGTCATCGACTACGACAAAAACAGGGGAACGGTTCGTCTGCGTGAATGTGTGACCCAGCTCGAACCGTACCTGCGAGATGTCGATAACTCGACCGCGTCTCGAGTGAAAATCGGCGGAAGCGTTGTTCTGGCTGGCATGATCTTCTTCGGAATCCTCAATATTGGTGCGTTTGCCGTCGTTCCGGATCTACTGTGGATCGCCCTTGGATTGGCTGGCCTCTTCGGGTTCGCTGCACTTGACGCGTACGGTGTTTTTTAATAGTTGTTGGCAGTATCCTTTCAGTTTATATACGAGTTCACACCGACCGCACCGTGGACGCCAGCTTTCGGGTTCCAATTTGGGTAAAGTGAGTCGAGTTGCCGACCTCTCGAATCGGTATTAGAACTAGCCACTTCGGAAATTCTGATATCGGGCAATGACGCGACGAATATTAAAGATATCACGTCATCGAGTCTGATCGAATCCGTCGCTCTCGGATCAACTGTGCTACCCGTCCGAAGACGCGTTTAACTGAGGTTCCTCCGTGCGTATAGTAAGGTGCGAGAAATCCGGCTACGAAGAGTATTCCTCGTGAAAAACCAGTGACCGTCCTTTCTCGGGCGCAAAAAGGTAGATGCTCATCTCGATCCGGTCGGCCTCGACGAACGCGTCCAGTCCGGAGAACGACGCCCAGTCCAACTGGAGTTCATCGTCCTCGAGCCAGGCGACCACGCCATCACTGGTATTGAACCCCATTCGTGGGATGTATCGATCAATATACCGCTCAGAACCGAACTCCGCCGTGAGGTAAAACTCCGCATACTCCAGTTCCACCGAGCCGGGAAGGGATGGCCCCTCAACGAGCTTGTAGGTTTTTCCCAAACTCGTCTCCGTGATCTCGAAAGTACGGACTGCGTTCGAATCGGGCGTCTCGGCCCACTCCGGTGTTGCCAGGGTCTCGAGGTCTTCGTGGTATTCGAAGTCCACTTCACCGCTCGTCTCGATTCCCACCTCCCTACGACCGTCGTGTGTCTGTCGGATTCCCTCGCCGGAAAATTCGTATCCGACGGTCCGAACAGCACCGCTTTCGGCAAGCAGGATCGAGACGCTCCCTTCAGAGATTGATTCGAGCCGGCAGTCGACACGAGCGCTATTCGGCTGGCGGAGTTTGAGGGGTTCGAAGCGTTTGATTTCGCCGGTGTACCGCGCGTATGGCTGTTCCGACTCGGTAACGATTTCGTCGAAGTCAAAGGACGCACTCTCGATCAGTGACGGGACGGTGGTCTCCTCGAAGGGGTACCGATTGAACGCGCCCCCGGATGTGGTCGAAATTGAGGTCTGGCTCCGCCATCGATCGGTTCGATCGGCTTCGGAATCGACCGACTGGGCGACGGTTCGGTCGGGTGTTACCCATCGATCGATTTCGACGCCGTTTCGCGTCTCCCGTTCGTGGACGAGCCGTTCGTCGACGTCGTATGTAATCTCTATCTCGTCTGGGGACGCGTCCGAGTACTCGATATCGAATATCTGTGTGGTCCGATACCGGTCCTGTTCGTCGACGAACTGTCGACTCCCCGCCACGAGCGTTTCCGTCACGATGCCGTTTTCGTTCGCGCCGGGGGGAAACTCGAACTCTTCAGATTGTCCTTCGGCTTCTGTCTCGCCGTCCTCACCGCTCCCGTCGCCTTCATTTCTTTCGTCCCCACCGGACGATTGTTCTTCTTCATCGAGCGGCTGTTCGCCGCCACCGATGCAGCCGGTTGCACTGACGATTCCCGCAGTACCAGCGAACGCGACGAACCGTCGTCGATTGATCATCTCGTCCATGAGTATTCCGATTGAGACGGAGAGATACGTTAGTAATCGAGATTATACGGCGGTGTTGTTCCGTTATAACGCTCCTACCTCGGCTGACGTTACTGTAGAGATCTGCTAAAATTCCTTCGTCAGGTAGTGTGGATTATGTGTTAGAAATACAATCATAAAAGAAATACGTAGTATGAACACGTTCACTGCCCCTTATTTTTGATAGAATAAATATATATAGGTAAATATATGTTCCTGTGAATATCCCGCTCCCGATAGAACTGGCCGCTTGAATCACGCGACATCGATTCGGATCGTCTCTCGCTTCTTATTAACAATATCTTAATCGAACGGATGCTCCTGGAAAAGACGAATTACCAATATATAAATGACCTGTATCGGATATATGGTCTGCTTAATAGCTTCCATACAACGAATGAAAAACGGACGATCCGCCGAATCGATCGAGGAGTCCGAGGAGAGGATCGACGACCGCTCTCCCGCTGACGACGATAGCTCGAAAGAACTCTCGAAGGATCAGATGTTCGATATCCTTCGGAACAGCCGGCGTCGAACTGTGCTTTCCTGTCTCCGTACACGAGGGCGAGAACTATCGGTCAGGGAGATATCTACGTGCGTGGCAGCCGAAGAGTACGGTGTTCCTGCCACAGAGCTATCTCCCGAACAATATAAGCGGGTATATACCGGCCTCTATCAGTGCCATCTCGAAAGAATGGCGGAACTGGGCGTGATCGACTTCGATAAAGACGAAAATATCGTTCGTCTCAACGGGGTGGGGTCCCAGTTCGATCCCTACCTCGACAGCGAACAGCGTCTATACGCTGTCGGAGTCGAACTCGGGATTGCGGTGGCTGCGGCGTCGGTCGTTACACTCGGGGCTACCGGGATCGGTCCGATCGGTACGGTTTCACCGGTACTGCTGGCGTTGGTGACGATCGTTGCGCTTCTCGGATTGGCGTTGGCCCAGCTGTTTAAGCCCTCTAAAATCGCTTTATTCATCGATCGAACTTTAGGATTCAATCCGTTTGCTGGGAATCCATAATATAAAAATCCCATCGAGATTGTGCCACCGCCCGGTGTAGGATCTAAAGAAAACAGCGGGATTTCCACGGGTCACCCGACCCGTAGTCGTTTATTCGTGTGGGACGTTCCCCACCCCAATGTTTTCGGATTGTTGCGTGTATCTGGTTTATTTCCCGATCAGTTGGTGTTACAATGGCGACTGATCTCGTCTTGGGTTTGGCGGCTGAAAACGGTTAGTAGCCGGTTAATGGCGCTGAAACGGGCGTTCTCGATCGGACCCGGTTTAGGGTGTAGACCGCTCATCGGCCGTCGATCGTTCATCCTGAGCGTCGGTCGGCTTCGCGGGAATTCCGGTGACGGTCGCCCCCGACGGTACGTCATCGACGACGACGCTTCCGGCCCCGACCGACGCGTTCTCGCCGACGGTGATCGCGCCGAGCAACGTCGCGTTCGCTCCGACCGTGACGCCGTCTTCGAGCGTCGGATGTCGTTTTTCACGGCGCATCGAGTCGCCACCGAGCGTGACGCTGTGATACAACAGGACATCGTTTCCGATCTCGGCAGTTTCGCCGATCACGACGGCCGCACCGTGATCGATGAACAGCCGACGACCGATTTCAGCGCCGGGATGGATCTCGACGCCCGTACAAAAGCGGACGAACTGTGAGAGAGTCCGTGCGCTAAACTGAAAGCCCCGCGTCCACAGTGCGTGTGCGAGTCGGTAGCCCCAGACTGCGTGGAGCCCGGGATACAGTAGCGCGACCGCGACGGCGCTCGTCGCGGCCGGGTCCTTCGCGAGTGCGGTTCGAACGTCCTCTGTGAGCGTGTCAAGTACCATTAGTCGGTTGTTGATGATCGAAAATCGAGTCGATGGTCGAGTCGGGTGAAAATTCGCAGTCAACACGAGTCGGAACGACAGCGACGCCGTCCCTCGACGGTTACCCGGCTTTCGGAGTCGGCTGTGGCTACATGGACTGCGCGCGATCGGATCGATCCACCGTCACGTCGCCACATCGTATCGCGAGTTGCGGGAACGACGATATAAAAGCTGTCGGTCGGGGCGGTCCGAATTCGAACGGCACAGCGGGCGATTACCCTTCGAACTCGTCCTCGCTGTATATATCGCGAATTTGCGCCCCGAAGCGATCCCTGACGTTCCGACGTTTGATCTTCATAGACGGCGTCAGGAGGTCGTTTTCGGCGCTCCACTCGTGTGGGACTAACCGGAACTCCTTGATCCGCTCGTGTTCGGATAGCGTTTGGTTGACCGCTCGAACCTCCTCCTCGATGTATTCTCTGACGGGCTCGTCCGTACAAATCGCTTCGTCGTCGGCCGGAAGATCGATCCCTTCGCGCTCGCCCCACCGACGGATCGTGTCGAAGTTCGGTACGAAAAGCGCCGCGACGAACTTTCGGTTATCGCCGATCACCATCGCCTGATCGATCCGGTCGGACGTCGCAAACTCGTCCTCGATCGGTTGCGGAGCGACGTTTTTGCCCGTATCGAGCACGATGATCTGTTTGATCCGGTCGTGATAGATCAGATAGCTGTCGTCGTCCTGTTCGATGATGTCACCGGTTCGGAACCAGCCGTCATCGGTGAACGCATCCTCGGTCGCTTTCGGCCGGTTCCAGTACCCCGATGTGACGTTCGGTCCCCTGACGTGAAGTTCGCCGATGGGACCGGCAGCTGCCGCTTTTTGTTCCTCGGAGACGACCGATTCGTCGAGGCGAACCTCGACGTTCGACAGCGGCGGTCCGAGCGTTCCCGCACGATACTCTTCGGGCGGGTTCACGGAGATGACCGGCGACGTTTCGGTCAGTCCGTATCCTTCGAAGATCGGGATTCCCATTCCGTCAAACAACTGGGACAGCCGCTTTGAGAGGCTTCCGCCGCCGCTTATGAAAAACTCGATGTTGCCGCCCAACTTCTCTCTGACCGACGAGTACACCAGTCGATCCATGATTGCATATTTGACGCGCAGGCCGACGCCCGGATCGTCGGTCGTCGCCCACTCCCTCGCGATCGGGACGGCTCGTTCGAACACTGCGTCCGGCGCTTCCTCGCGCAAACTGTCGTATATGCGCTCGTACACGCGAGGGACCGAGGAGGCTGTCGTCGGCCGAACCTGGCTAATATCGTCGCCGACCGTATCGGTCGATTCCGCGTAGGCGACCGTCGCGCCGGTGCCGAATATGAGAAAGTGTCCGGAGACCCGCTCGAAGACGTGCGCCAAGGGTAGAAACGAGAGCACCCGATCCGTCTCGCTGAGCGATGGTGTCCCCGGCTCCTTGTCGGGGCGCGGGGCGAAACGCTTTCGGAGCGCGTTCAGGTTCGACCGGAAGTTCTTGTGGGTCAATCGAACGCCTTTCGGTTGTCCCGTCGTCCCCGACGTGTAGATGAGCGACGCCAGATCGTCGTATCCCCGACCGTCGATCCACGAGTCGTAGGATTCGAGGTCGAAGCTTTCGACGCCGAGTTCGTGTACGTCCGAAAGCGTGTGGATGTCGTCGCGATCTTCGAACCCGTCGAACTCGTCCATGACGACGATGAACGCGAGATCGAGGTCGTCTTCCACTTCCAGAACGCGCTCTAAGAGCTCGCCGTTTTCGACGACGATCCCTTCAGCGTCCGGATCGTCGAGTAGATACTGGACTTGCTCGGGGTTAGATTCCGTATACACCGTCGTGACGATGCCGCCCGCCGCTAACAGCGCGAGATCGGCGTGTGCCCACTCCATCCGCGTGTTCGCGAAGATACCCACACACGTGTCGGGATCGACGCCTAACTCGTTGAATCCGCTCGCGAGATGCCGGACGATGTCCCGCATGTCCGCGTACGTCAACGACGCGTACTCGCCGTCCGCCGCCGCCGGGAGCACCTCCGGTGTCAGCGACCGCTCGTAGACGCCTCCCTTATACCATTGAGCCTCCCGACTGGCGTGTCGTTCGGCGCTCTCCTCGAACAGCCGCGGAATCGTGGTCTCCCCGATCACCTCGTCCTCGTAGGCGCGCTCGGCTTCGAGCAGCCCTGTGGTATCTCCGCTCATGTGTGCTACTCTCACTCTCTCGATCCATCCATATTAATACAGGGTTA
>LFFM01000774.1_pt1 | contig 22531 bp, 12 predicted proteins | sample 643131 | NCBI WGS metagenome assembly LFFM01 (sample SAMN03777445, study PRJNA286221) | soda lake metagenome | biome: soda lake; feature: Kulunda steppe; material: water; isolation source: sample Tc-Br brine of Tanatar trona crystallizer | place: Russia: Kulunda steppe | collected 2011-07
CATCGCGCTTTGCCGTCAGTTCCCGCAGCTTCTCGACCTCGGCGTCGACGTCGATGGGCGGGGGCGGCGGGTCGGTCTGTACGTAGCGCGAAAGATTGAGGTTGTAGTCGTTCTCCTCGATCTCCTCGAGGTCGACGATGCGGGAAAACAGCTCCTGGTCCTCGTAGCGGTGGACGGCGTCGGCGAGCTTTTCGACGTGCTCGTCTCGCAGGTGGTTTTGATTGGAGCCCTCCTCGAACTCCTTCTCCCCGTTGACGATGAGCACTTTCTCGCGTCGTTCGGCGGGTTTATCCTTGTTGATGAACAGAATCGCCGCCGGGATACCGGTGCCGTAAAATAGATTTTCACCGAGGCCGACGATGGCCTCGACGAGGTCGTTTTGCAGGATCTTCTTGCGGATCCGTCCCTCGGAACGACTGCGGAAGAGCACGCCGTGAGGAACGACGACGGCCATTCGACCTCTGGGGGCCACACTGGCGATCATGTGCTGGATAAAGGCGAAATCGCCGTAGTTCTTGGGCGGCATCCCATATGCTTCGCGCCCGAAGGGATCGCCGGCCTTCCACAGCTTCTTGCCCCAGTTTTTGAGTGAAAACGGCGGATTGGCGAGGACGATGTCGAAGTCTTGGAGCGTGTTGTCGTCGGCCAGAATTTGCGGGTCTGTCAGGGTGTCGCCGCGCTCGATATTGGCGTTGTCGATGTCGTACAGAAATAGCGCCATCTTGCAGATCGCCCAGGTATTCAGATTCTTCTCCTGGCCGAATATGGACAGACTCTCCGGGTTCATTCCGTGTTCTTTCATGTACTGCCAACAGGCGATCAACATGCCGCCGGCCCCGCAGGCCGGGTCGTAGACCGTCTCGCCTTCTTCGGGCTGGAGCACCTGGACCATCAGCCGGACGACGGGCTTCGGCGTGTAGAACTCCCCGCCCTTCTTGCCGGCGTCATCGGCGAATTGGGCGATGAGATACTCGTAGGCGTCGCCGAGTATGCTGGGCGAGACGTTGGCGTTGGTGAGTTTGTACTTCTCGAAGTGCGCCATCAGCTCTTCGAGCATGTGATTCGGGAAACGCTCCTGGTTCGCGAAGTCGACGTCGGCGAACACACCCTCCAGTCGAGGGTTTTCGTCCTCGATTTTCTGGAACGCGATATTGAGCCGCTCGCCGATGTCGGTGGCGTCCTCGCGGATCTCGGACCAACGGCTCCCCTCCGGGATGTGGAACCGGTGCTCGTCGTCGAGTTTGGCCAAATCCTCGTCGCCGAACTTCTCCATCAACTGGTCGTACTCCTCCTTCCAGACGTCGCACAGCCGCTTATAGAACAGCAGCCCGAAGATCTAGTGCTTGAAATCGGCGGCGTCGATGGAGCCGCGCAGGATGTCGGCGGCGGCCCATAAGTGCCGCTCCAACTCATCGAGGGTGATGGTGTCACTCATACGTCTCTACTTCGTGAGGTCCCAGTGATCGGCGAGCTACGGCGTTTGTGTCGAAACGCCAAAAATCGGTGTGGTCAGCGACAAATTGCTTAACATATCCCGGCGTCCGATGACCAGTTAACGACGGGGTGTGTATCGATGAAATTGATCGGAATACGGAGGACGGGCGCAGGGGCGCCGACCGGAGGCCCGGCACACAGCGCTGAACTGCTCGGTGATCCAACGGTGTGTGTCTAGATTCGGCACGACGACAACGCAGACCACGACACAGGCCTTGCGAAGGAGATCCCCCATGGGCATCAAGGACAACAAACACCTGTTCGAGCGCCGCCAACAGATGTGGAATTCCGGTGAGTCGAATCTCGTCGACGAGATCTTCGCGTCCAATTACATCGGACACACTCCGCGCGAAGATATCGAAGGCAGGGAGAGCGTCAAGAAACTGGTGACTCAGATGCACGAAGCGTTCCCTGATTTCGAATTGACCTACGACCCGATCGTCGCCGACGAGGATTACGTCACCGTCAAAGTCGAGATTCGAGGGACTCACGAAGGCAACCTGGGCGGATTGGCGCCGACGGGTAACGAAGTCAAAGTTTCGGGGATGATCATCTCCCGAATCGAGGACGGGAAGGTCGTCGAGGAGTGGCGTCAGATGGACACGATGGGAATGTTCCAACAGCTGGGGGTTCAGCCCGGAAGCGTCGATGCCCAACGCGTCGAACTCGGCATTCAGGAGAAGCAGGACCAAAGAGCGAGGCGACGATAGTCGTTGACCGAGGGCCTCCGCGGGTTGAAATCAGGGATCTCCTCGTCGGCTTCTACGAAACGCCAGATGTTGTCGAGTAACTCGCCGATGGTTTGGCAGCTATGATTGACAACATGTCGCGCAGGCTGGCTCCAAGTCTTCGGCACCGCAGAGCCTATCCTTGTGCTATCGGGGAATAAACTGTGTGAGCGAGGACCGAAAGGCGCGACCGAAGAAGGCCCCGATAAGCCTTGTGCTATCGGGGAATAAGCCTTGTGAGCTAACAAACTGTGTGAGCGAGGACCGAAAGGCGCGACCGAAGAAGGCCCCGATAAGCCTTGTGCTATCGGGGAATAAGCCTTGTGAGCTAACAACCGAGGGCTCCCCACAGAAATTCGGTGGCGGGCTTGTCCCGCCACCACGTCCGGCGGCAACGCCGCCGGATAACCGGTTGGGGGATACATTGCTGTAGCTCACAAGGCTCGCTCACCACCGACACAAGGTCGATGGGGTCGACAACCGAAGCTCCTGAAGGAGCGGGGATGTCTTGCGCTATCGGTGAAGAAGTCCTGTGAGTTGACTACTGCTGCCCTTCGAAACTACGCCGGGGCTCTCGGCGGTGCTGAACGACGATGGCGGTGTTGCGGCTTCTCGACGATGCTAAGGCATCGCCTCGTCGCCGCGCCTTGCCCTCGCCGCCCAGTCCTCGCCGGGACCACCCATGTACTTCCGGCGGTCAGCACTACGGAGGTTAGCCCCGATTACTCATGATCCATCTACGGCGGCTCATCAGCGACGACGACCTGGCCGACCGGGCAACCGATGTCGTCGATCGCCGGAATTGTAGACATCGTCAGCACCCCACACGACCGACGAATAAATTGACCACACCAAACGTCAGCGGATGGGTCTCGACGTCGTGGAAGCCGGCTTCGCTCATCATCGCCTCAAATTCTTCGGTGGGCGGAAAGGCGGCGATCGATTCCTGGAGGTATCGATACTGCTCGCTGCCCGACAGCAGGGCCCCGATGCGGGGGACGATCCGGCGGACGTAGAGCCGACTCAAGGCGGCGATCGCGCCTTTTCGGGGCTCACTCAACTCCAAAATTGCGACTCGACCGCCGGGACGGACGACTCGGGCTATCTCGCGCAGTCCCTGGAGGCGGTTTGGAAAATTGCGAATTCCGAAGGCGATGGCACACCGGTCGAACTGATCGTCGTCGACATCGAGTTGTTGGCCGTCCCCCATCTTGAGGTGGACGGTCTCGTCGAGTCCCGCAGAGGCGACCTTGTCGCGACCGACATCGAGCATCTGACGGCTCGGGTCGATACCGACGACGGTTACCTCGTGGCCGCTCGTCGCGATCGCGATGGCCAGATCGGCGGTCCCGGTCGCCAGATCGAGGATCTCCTGACCGCCGCAAAGCTCGAGAGCGTCGACGGCCCGGCGGCGCCACCGGCCGTCGAGGCCGAGCGACAAAATTCGATTCAACAGGTCGTAGCGACCGGCGATATCGTCGAAAAACTCGCCGTCTCCTCCCTCGACCTCTTTGGTGGCCCCGGCGTACTCTCGGTCTGTCATCGTCGCCTCATCAAATTCAATGCTTCGATGCCTGTCAGAAGAGCCATCAAGAGTGTCTCCCGTTGCCATTTCCGGCCGATTTAGACCGCCGTTTCCTTCGTGTGTTCTTTGAGCCGCCAGCGTGGATACCCCGGGCAGCGCGAGGCCGGCTGGGCCGCAGACTGCCGGGGCGTTCTTCAGACTGCGTTCACAGACTTTGCTCCCCAGCGGCGCGAGGCCGGCTGGGGCCGCACAGTGCTTGGAATGGAAGAGGGACCGCTCAATCCTTTGTGTCGAACTCTGAATTGCTCGTGGAGCGATGGCTCACAGGTCCTGTTCGACATAGACCTGATAGACATCGATTTTTCCGTCCTCCAACTCAAAAATATCGACAAAGGGTACGTCTTCGAGCGTCGTTTCGTCGTGGCGCTCGTAGTCGACGTGACCGCGCACAATCACTCGCCCGGGTGTGGAGTAGACTTCGTCGAGGTGGTGCTCCGAACTTTCGATCGAGTTCACGAAACCTTGAACGAAGTCGTGAATCGCTTCTCTTCCCTCCGTCGGAGGGCTGCTGGCGTAAATGAAACTGGCATCCTCCGTCAGATAGGAGCAGAAGTCGTCGACGTTTCCACTATCTAGGGCCTCGAAAAGCTCGATAATCCAGTCTGGTACTCGCATATTCTCAATTCCATGTCGGGGAAAATGATGTGGCAGGCGATGCGATTGCCGTCACCACAGTACCGGTAACAACGAATTGTTCAAGTGCTTTTGAACAAGGTCGCGGTGCCGCCTGTGTCCACCAGCGCATGAATAGTCCACCACTTCCAGCTGCCGATTACGGGGGGAGAAGACTGATGGGGCGTAAATGATCGATATAGAATGGGGTAAGTGTCGATAAGCTGGTTGGGAGGCTTCAACCATAAAGGGGGTTATCCTATGGTCGAGGGCGCTGATTGTGGCATTGTGGAAAACTCCCTAGAGCGGCGCCCGGGCGCCGGTGAGATAAGTGATGCGTGGTACAAGGGGTTGATGATGCGTGTATTGCATACGTCGGATTGGCATCTTGGCGTGATGATGAAGCGGCGCCGCTGCCAACAAGAGCAGAGCGCCTTTCTGGACTGGTTATTGGCGACGATGGAGGAGAAATCGGTGGAGGTCATTGTCGTGGCCGGCGATGTCTTTCACCGGGCGAATCCACCGAATGCAGCCCAGGAACAGTACTATCGATTTCTGGCGCAGTGTTCGGCGCTGCCGTCGCTCAAAAAGGTGGTGGTGGCGGCCGGCAATCACGACTCGCCGACAGGGATCGCGGCGCCGTCGGAATTGTTAAAACATCTCGACATCGAAGTTGTCGGCGGTGTGGAGACCGATGATGAGGCCCGCGAGCAGTGGCTGTGTCCGGTGGAGGGCGACAACGGGGAGGTGGAGGCCGTGATCTGCGCCGTCCCCTATCTGTCGGAGGCCCGGCTGGGGATCGGCCATCACCTTGAAGAGTCGGAGCAGGAGTTGCAGAAGCGGTTTTCGGAGGCCTTTGGCGAGCTCTACGGAGATATGGCCCGTCGGTCCCGGGAGAAGTGGCCGGAGGCGGCGCTTGTGGCAACCGGTCATCTGACGTGCATGGGCGACAGCGGGGAGTTACAGGAGGGCGATTATCACTCGTCGCTGCATCGAAGCGGGCCGGCGGGCAAGCAACAACAGGCGCTGGTGGGGACGATCGGCGCCTTTTCGCCGGGGATCTTTGGCGACGATTACGACTACGTGGCGCTCGGTCATATTCACCGCTGTTATCCCGTGGAGCGGCAACAATGGGGAGGAAGGGAGGTGTGGTACAGCGGCACGCCGGTGCCGACGACGCGCGACGAGTTGAGCCGGCGCGATGTGCTGCTCGTCGACGTCGGGAGCGAGGAGCCAACATCGGTGGAGCGCATCGAAGTGCCCCGGTGGCGAGAGATCAAGGTGTTGGCCGGGAGCACGGAGGATGTCCTGGAGAGTCTGCACGAGGTGGAGGGCGACGATGAGTTTCCGCCCTATCTGTACGTCGATGTGGAGTTGGCGGAGGGCGAGGAGTCGGAGCAGCCGCGACGGCGAATCGACGAGAAGATCGCCGAACTCTTCGATGATGAACAGGCGCCTCAGGTGGTCGATTATCGAGAAAAGCGCGAGCGAAGCGTAAAATTCGAGGATGGCGGCGGCGAGCTGCCACCGCTCGAAGAGATGAGCGAGGAGGAGGTCTTTAGCGGTCTCTACGCCTACCGAAATGAGGGTGAGGAGCCGCCGCAAGATGTGATGAGCTGCTTTCATCAGGTGCTCGACGACTATCGCGACCAGGAGTAAGCTGTGCGTTTTCACAATATTCAGATCAAAAATCTCAATTCGCTGTACGGCGAGCACACCATCGATTTCGACGAGGAGTTGGGCAATGCCCCACTATTTTTGATTCGCGGGCCCACTGGCTCCGGGAAGACGACGATCCTGGACGCCATCAGCCTGGCGCTCTTCGGGACCACGCCCAGGCTCAATGATGTCAGTAGTACCGCGGAGCGGTGCGCCAAGATCCTGTCGAAGGGCAAGGGCCGCGCCGAAGTCGAGCTCTTATTTAGTCTCGAGGACGAGGGCCAGCGCCGCTTTTATCGGGCGATGTGGGAGTTCTGGCGAAGCCACGACAGTGCCACGGGAACCCCTCAGAACCCACGGCGATCTCTGATCGAGGTCGACGCTGGAGGCGAGAAAATACAGGAGCTCGTCAATAGTCGCACCAAAAAGGAGTACAACGCCGCCTTCGACACCGCTCTAAAGGGGCTGGAGGTCGATGATTTCTATCGAAGTGTGATGCTCGCCCAGCATCAATTTGCGGCGTTTTTGAAGGCCAGCGAAGAAGAGAAGGCCTCCATTTTGGAGAGTCTGACGAAGACCGACCACTACAAAAAGATCGGTGCCCTGGCGGCCGAAAAGTACAGCGAAAAAAAGGAAGAGCGCGATGCCAAGGTCAATGAAATTAAGGGAATGGCCGAAAATGTTCCCGATGACGATACAATCGAGAAGCTCGGCGAGAATCTGAAGGAGCAGAATAAGGCGGTCGAACAAAAGGAGAAGGTTTTTGAGCGCCAACAAAAGGGGCTAAAGTGGCTCGTCGACGAGGCGGAACTCGAAGAGGAGCTCAAAGAGGCGAGCGACGAGGTCGAAGAGGCCCTAAAAGCAAAAGAGGCGGCCGGCGAGGATTTTGAGCGATTGAAAGCGGCGGATGCCGTGGAACCGGGGCGAGAGGCGCTCAAGGCATTGGAGACGCAGGAAAGCGAGCTTGCGCAGCTCCAGGACAAGGTCGAAGAGCTGGAAGAGGCGTTCGAGAAGGCGAAGGAGACGAGAGACGAGTTCAAAGAGGCTCGCAATGAGGCAAAAACCGCCGAAACAGAGGCCAAAGAGGCCGAAAAAGAGGCGGCGCCGACGATAAAAAAGGGGCGCCGGCTGGAGACGGAGCTACAGGGGGCGAAAAAGGCGCGGGATGCCAGAAAGAAGGACGTCAAAAAGCGAGAGAAAACGCGAGCGGAGCTCAAAAAGAGATTGGATGACGCTCGGGAGGCGCTAAAAGATGCCGAGAACAACGCCGGGGAGCTGGAGGAAGAACTCGAGGAAAACGCCTATCTGGAGGGGCTCGACAAAGTTTATTCGGGGCTGAAGGCGGAGGTGAACTCGCTCATCAAAGATGCCGGCGATCTGGAGGCACTGGATACGCAGTGTCGAGAGCAGGCCAACGAGTTGGATGAGCGATCGAAGGCATTGGAGAGTAAGAACGAGAAATTGGAGGAAGAACAAGAGGCGATCGAGCCGCTGGAGACGGCGCAGAAAAAGGCCGAAAAAGCGCTCGACGAGATGCTGGGAGATGCCGAGTCGACGAGAGAACGACGACAACGCGATTCGGAACAGCGAAAGCAGCTTCGAGGACGAAAGGAATCGCTCGACGAGGCAAAGCGGCTGGTGGAGCAGCGCGACCAATGTCTGGAGGCGGTAAAGGACGCGGAAACCAATGCCGATCAGTTGACTGAAAAGATCGAGGAGAAGAGTCCAGAATCAGATGCGCTCCAAGGACAATTGGAGAACAAAGAGCAGGCGCTCCAGGAACTCGAGTTGTCGGAGAAGGTCCACGAGTTTCGGCTTCGTCTGGAGGCCCACGACGACGAGGAGTGCCCGGTCTGCGGAAGTGCAGAGCACCCGTTGTTGGAGGCCCAGTCGGCGCAGGCGCTTCGAGCCACGGAAGAGGAGCGACACGGAGAGCTCACCGAAGAGGTGGAGACGCTCAAAGAGAAGCAACAGAAGTTAAATGAAGACCTGGTGAGCTGGAGGACCAAAAAGGAGAGCGCCCAAGAGGAGGCGGAGGCGAAAAGCAAAGAGGTCGAGCAGTTAAAAGAAAAGATCGAGACGGCGCTCGACGACCTGGAGGTGGAGGCCCAAAAGAAGGCCTTAAATCAGGCGATCGAAAAGGTCGAAGAGGCGATCGGCGACATCGATGAGTCGCTAAAACGTCTGGATGAACGACAAGAAGCCCATGAAAAAGCGTTCGAGGCCTTAACCGAGGGCAACGAGGAGATCCGGGAACTCGAAGAGGAGGTCGAAACACTGGAGCGCCAGATCAAAACCGCCCGGGAAAAGCTGCAGGAGGACCGCGAGCGGCGACAAAAGGAGCGCGGCGAACTCAATGCAGCACTCGACAGATTGAGCGAGCGATTCGACGACTACAATATCGATCTTGAGGTCGAGATCGACGGCGACGAGCCCATCGACGGGGCGGCCATAAGCCAGCGCCTGGAAGATGCGCTGGAGAAGGCCGACAAGGCTCGCAAAAAGTACGCAGAGCTCAGCGAAAAGGTCGAAAAGCTCGAGAACGAAAAAACGGAGCTGAAGGCAGAAGTTGAAAAGCTGAACGACAAATTGGAGACCGCCGACGAGGAGTACGACAAGGCCCGACAGGCGCTCGAAGAGGCCGAAAAAACGGTGGAGTCGCTCCAACATGATCTCGACGATCTATTGGACGGAAAAGAGCTGGATACCTGGGAGAAGACCCTCGACGACGCGCTCAAAGCAGCCACCAACAAACTCGAAAAGAAACAACAAGCACTCGGCGAAAGTGAAAAGAAGCTCGCCGGCGCAAAGAGTGCGTTGGAGTCAAACGAGAAGGCAATCGAGAAGCGCAACACGGAGGTGGAGTCCAAAACGGAGGCCCTCGACGAGGTCATCGACGAGCTTCCAGTCGACGACCGAGAGGGCCTCGATGAGGCGCTGATGGAGGTCGAGGCCCTGCAGAAACTGCGCGAGCAATGCCAGAAGATCGACGACCGGCTCAAAAAGACCAACACGAATAAAGAGCAGGTATCGAAGAAGCTCAACGCCCACCGCGAGGAGCGTCCCGATTCGTTGGACGGCGAAGTCGAAAAGGAGCAACAACAAGAGATTGTGGAGACGCACAAAGAAGAGCTCGAGGAGCTCAAAGACGAGCGCTCCAAAACCGAGGAGCGACTCAAGACCGGCCAACAAAAGCGCCGGAAACTAAGTGAAAGGCGCGAGGAGTTAGAGGAGTTAAAGAAGGCCATCGAGCCCTGGCGTCGGCTCCACAACGTCATTGGCAAAGCCAAGGGCAAGCACTTCAAGATCTTTGCCCAGTCGCTGAATCTCCAGGAGATCATCGACCGCGCCAATCGGCACCTCGAAAAGCTCTACGACCGCTATCGGCTGGCGATTCGAAAAAAGGATGATTTTCCGACGCTGGAATTCGAGGTCATCGACAAAAAACGGGCTCAGCGCCGAAGGACACTGGATACGCTTTCGGGCGGAGAGACGTTCCTGGTCTCATTGGCCCTGTCGCTGGGGTTGGCCGACAACCGGCGGCTGGACCTGCCGATTGAAACCATCTTTTTGGACGAGGGCTTCGGCACGTTGGACCGCGATTCCCTGGAGCGGGCGATGGGCTGCCTCAAGGAATTGCACCAGCGCGAGGGCCGCACAGTGGGCGTGATCAGCCACGTGGAGGCCCTGCACCGAGACGGAGGAATCGAGCATCAGGTGGTGCTCGACAAGATCGACGATGCGGCCTCCGAGATCCGTATCGATGTGCCGTAACGGTGGGGGGGGCACAGGGGTTGGGCTCGGCATTGGGGCTCCACCGATGTCGAAAACGTCGAAGAAATCGGTGGGATCTGTTGCGGGGGCAGGTAAATATTTTGGATGAGTTTGAACAAACGGAAAGTGTGGGCGTCAATAACATTGTACATTGACAATTGAACTGAATATCTGGTGAGGAGTGAATTATGCGTTTTATTGTATGTGAGCTGGTGAAAGCCTGTGGTGTGCTGCTGATAAGTACAGTAGTGATCGGAGGGTGCGGTGATCCGGCAGACCCCGCGGAAAACGATGGGAATCAGACCAACGCCAATCAGGTCAACGCCAATGATAGCCCGGAGCCGGAATTGTCGCTGGAGGCGACTCCCGAGGAGGTAACGTCGGAGACGAAGGCGGTCTTCGAATTTGATGCCAATGTCGACGATCCCGTATTCGACTGTCGTATCGATAGCGGCGACTGGGAGAGTTGCGACTCTCCGCAGACCTATGAGGAACTCGACGACGGAGACCGGTTATTTGAAGTTCAACTGCTCGACGACGGCGGCGAGCCACTGGATGCATCGGCGTCATTCGAGTGGACAGTCGATACGGTGGCACCGGAGACGACGCTGACAGAGGTCCCGGAGGATCCGGCGTCGGAGACGACGGCGCACTTTGAGTTCGAGGCTGACGACCCGGACGCGACCTTCGAGTGTCGTCACGACGCCTCCTGGGATGAATGCAGTTCGCCGCACGAATTGAGCGATCTGGAGCCCGGAGAGCATCACTTCCAGGTTCGAGCCACTGACTCGGTAGGCAATACCGAAGAATCTGCCGCGGAATACACCTGGGAGATCGTTGTGGCCACGGATTGGGCGGAGTTTTCGACCGGGAAGCGCCACGTCTGCGGGGTGACACAAGAGGGCGCGCTGTATTGCTGGGGTAGTAACGAAACCCACCAACTGGGCATCAGTCAGGAGGGCTTCGGTGAGCAGAATGTCCCCTTTCCGCAGCCCGTCGGTGATGACGAGGATTGGGCTCATATCAGTGCCGGAGCCGAGCATAGCTGCGGAATTCGCCAGGACGGCTCGCTGTGGTGTTGGGGAAGTCGCGAATACGGTGCGCTCGGTGACGGTCAGGCCGAAGACGAGTCGACCCCGGAGCCCCAGCTTATCAGCGATGAACAATGGGATGACGTCGATACCGGTGCCAACAGTTATAGCTTCGGATATCTCCCGGCGAGTTGTGGTATTCAAGCCGATGGAACGCTGTGGTGCTGGGGTCATAATGGCGAGGGGCAACTCGGCCAGGGGGGCTTCGAGGACTACAGCGAGCCGCAGCAAGTCGGTGACCGACAGGACTGGGAGAAGGTGATCACCAATGATGGCGTAAGTTGCGGGATTCGCAGTGGAGAATTGTACTGTTGGGGGCGCAACCCCGATAGCTCATTGCCCGTCGATGACGATCGCGAGTCGATAGATGAGCCACAACGCGTCGGTGACGATTCGAATTGGAGCGATGTCGAACTGGGGCATTACGAGAGCTCGCTGCTCAATGATCCGGGCCACGGCTGCGGGATCGAGTCCGGAGAATTGCACTGCTGGGGAGAATTTCCAGCCGAACAGTCGGGGGCGCTCAGTCAGGTCGGCGTCGACAACGACTGGGAATCCATCACGGCGGCTCGAGAATCGGTTTGCGGGACACGGAGCAATGGCACGCTGTGGTGTTTCGGTCATAACTTCAGTGGGGTTCTGGGGCTTGAAGAAGCCGGCGAGTTCAGCGAACCGGTTCAGGTCGGTAGCGGTGATGACTGGCAAGATATCGATATGGCTTCGTACTCCGGCGTTGGAATGGGAACTGGATTGGCTCCCACGCCCTTCAGTTCGCCGGTCAGGCACCTGTGTGGACTGCGCGAGGCAGCAGAGCACGACGGCCAGGAGCTGGCATGCTGGGGGCAAAACCACTTCGGACAGCGCGGCCAGGGGCATCTGACCTCAATCTTTGCACCGATGGTCGTCGATACCGATCAGAGCTGGACGGCGCTCTCCGCTGGAAGCCTCAATACTTGTGCGATCAATGACGCCGAAGAGTTGTGGTGCTGGGGTTACAACACGACCACGACGGTGACCAAGGGGTACGAGCCGGTGCCTCGAGAGTACGGGGAGGGCCAACAATGGACCGATGTCTCCGCATCGCGTCCACTAAACTGTGCGCTGAATACAGATCACGAGTTGTGGTGCTGGGGCTCCGGAGATTCCGATATTTTCGACGACGGCGATACGGAGGGAGCCTGGCCGAGTCGAGTGACCGAGCCGACGCAGATCGGGGAGGATGTGGACTGGCAGGAGGTGTCGACATCGCCGGACGACAGCAGCTACAGCAATTATCTGTGTGGCATCGATACCAGCGATAGTCTGTGGTGTCTCGGTGCCAACGGCGATGGGCAGCTCGGCGATGGGACGAATGAGGACCGCCAGCAGCCCCAGTCTGTCGATGACGAGGAGTGGCAAAGTGTGGACACCTCGCAGCGACATGCCTGCGGAATTCGCGCCGATAGCACGCTTTGGTGCTGGGGTTCGAATGCCGACGGGCGACTGGGTACCGGCGATACCGAAGACTCAGACAACCCGGTACAAGTCGGCGATGACGACGATTGGGAGCACGTCGTTGCGGGCCACGAGTTTAGCTGTGGGCTGCGCGACGGTGGGACAGCATATTGCTGGGGTGCCAATAGCCATGGACAATTGGGCGATGACACGTTGGAGCCATCGAGCAGTCCCGTCGAGGTCGATGGAGACCACGACTGGGTGGAGTTGGTGGTCACGAATCGCGAACTCTCGAAAGTCTGTGGGGTCACCCAGGCCGGCCCGATGTATTGCTGGGGCAATGAGGAGCGCGGCTCACTTGGAACCGGAGAAGATGGTTCTTTTCGAGAGGAGGCGCCGGTGGAAGTCATCGATGTCGATGACTTCACAGCCGGGGCCGTCGGATGGGGGCATAGCTGTGGTATCGAAAGCAGCGGCGACTTGTATTGCTGGGGCACGGATTTGATGGGGCAACTCGGTCTCAATCTGGATATGGAGCCCATCCCGCAGGTCGTCGAGCCCACTCCCTAAACGGGACGCAATCAAACTGGAACGCAGCCACCGGCGAGGCCAATATTTTTAGCTGATTTGCGGGTCGTGTGGCGTCGTAGAATGGGGGGCCAGACTCCGGTATCTGGTGTAGGGCGCTGTCTCCGCTTCTCAGAAACGATCAAAATTAGCCCTATCCGGAGGATAAGGCGAGGATTGAGCACCCCAGGGGCACTCGGTCGCGTTGCTCAGGGCGCACCCCAAGAGTACTTCTTCGCTTTGCTCAGGGCGCACCCCAAGGGCACTCGGTCGCGTTGCTCCCAGCGCGCGAAGAAGCCGGACAAATCAGCCGGCGAATGCCGAAGGGAGACTTTTTTGACCGCTTCTCAGTACCGAATGACTTCGGTGTCCCGGTCGGTGACCTCGTAGGTCTCGGCGATGATCTCGTCGTCGCGTTCGTAGAGGACTTCCACAGTGTCGTCGGAGAGCACTCGGATGTATAATTCGTCGTCCGGATGGAGACGGGAATCGCCGTCGAGTCCGCCGACGATTTGACTGAGGCTGTGATCTCCGTGGGTCATCGGAGCTCGGTCGGCATCGTCTTCATCGGGGCAATTGGTGATACAACCCAGTGCAAATAGGAGCACTACTATCAACGCACCGATGATCCAGTATAGCTTCGATTCGCGGTTCATTGTTCTCCTCCCTGCTGTGAACTGTGTTCCTGGAAGCGTTCCGGGATCTCCTCGGAGTCTGTGCCCACCCGATATTCCTCACCGCTATCAGCGTCGGTGACGATCAACACAGCAGTACTGTCGGGTCGACTTTCGAGGCGAACATCCAGTCCGTCGTAGGCCTGCATATTTTCTGTGGTATCTCCATCGACGGTCACCTCCACCGGGTCGAGGGTCCAGGCGTCGATGTCGGCATACAACCAGCAGGTCGTGGCATATAGCGGGCCGGCAACACCGATGGTGATAGCCAGCACCGCACCGGCGGTGACGAGCACTTTCTTGAGTTCATTCATCATCTCTCCTCGCGTTATTTCCGGCGGCGGCCAATGCACGGCACCGGGGCTGGGATGAGGGTGTATGTAAAGTACGGAATCGTAGATATAACAAAATCCAGAACGCTGTGCAGGATAGGTGTACCAGACGCGAAGAGCCGACGCGGTGATTTGAACTGTTGACCGCCGTTGGCTACGCTTCGAACCACGGTATCACTAGAAATGTTTTTTAGAATCGGAGGAAGAGTATGTCGCAATCGCGTCGCCTGTTCTGTAGTTGCTTATGCATCGTCAGTTTCAGCCTCTTCGCCTGCAGTGACGACCCGGATTCGACGGAGCCGGACGGGCCTGTGGCGTCGACGATGATCGACGAATCCGGCGGAGAGGCCACCAGTGACGATGGCATGGTGACCATCGATATCCCGGAGGGAGCGGTCGACGAGGAGATCGAAGTCACCATACAGAGACAGACGCCACTCGAGCGCGACGATCTGTACACCAATCTGTATGAATTCGGTCCCTCCGGAGTGGAGTTTGAGGAGCCCGTGACCGTCGATTTTGAATACACCGACGATCCCGGCGACGAGGAGTTGAGTTTTGCTCGCGTCAACAGCGACGACGAGCCCGAATTCGTGCCGGGACCGGTATTCTCGGAGAATTCGCTGACCGGCCCGATCCATAGTTTTTCGATCTACGGCGGCTTTGCGGTGACGGAAAACGACACGATGACTGATGTCTGTCGCGACTCCTGCACCTACGACGCCCGGTGTCAGGCCTTTGGCGACGTCGGCTACGACGAATTCGACTTCGATGACTGCGTCGATGAATGCGTGGAAGGGGTCGATGCCGACGACGAGGAATGTGTGGCCGCCGCCGACGCGGCAACCCGGTGTGCAATGACCTCACTGAGTTGTCCGGTGTGGTTTAACGACTTTGCCATCGACGACAATTGCGCCGATGAAATGGCGGCTTCCGCCAGCGCCTGCGGTGGGAGTGGTGAGATCCCCGACGACCCGGCCTTTGTCGCCGATACTGACGCCGAAGGCCCGGGCGGTGAGGCGGCATTCGCCTTCGTCATCAACATGCACAGTGTGGGCTTTGACAGCTACGAGACGATCGAAGCCGCCGTCGAACGCTTTATTCTCCACACCGAATCCGGTGATGAGGTGGAGGTTGAGGCCGGCGATGTGGTCGTCGATTTCGCCGCGTTTGAGGCCGGGACCGATATTACCGTCGTCTGGAACGTCGCCATTCCCGCCGACACGTACACCGAGGTAGAAATTGAATTGGAACCCATCGAAGTCATCGACGATGGCGATGATATTACGAATAGCATCGAAGGACAGACGCCGCTGTGGACGATTAGCGACGAAGAGGGAGCGACCGTCGACGCTGACCAGGCGATGCAATTGAGTGTCACCGATTTATCATTGGAAGATTACAACGATGGATTCCGATTCGAAGTGCGTTCAGGAGTAGGTTCCTTTACGGGGCCGGCGGGCGCAGTCCTCGATCCAGAACTCTACGAAAACGACTGAGAAGCGGTCAAAAAAAGCGGACCGAGGCTCGGCGAGATGATTTGTTTGGCTTCAAAGCGATCAAACGGAGGCCTATCCGGAGGATAAGTCGAGTATTGAGCGCAAAGAAGCCGGACAAATCAGCCGGCGAATGCCGATGGGAGACTTTTTTGACCGCTTCTAAGAAAGGGCCGCAGGGGGGATGCGACAGAAGCGGGGGGATGTCGTCAAAATTCGGCAAAATGCATCTCCGGGGTAGATCCATCGGTGAGTGATGGCGGGGTAATGCGAGATTTCGAAGGCGTCTGGCGGCAAGAAATCGGCGCACCAGAGGAGCTCTGCCGGCGCGGTCGCCGGTGCTCCGGTTTCGGCGTGTAGAATTTTGGAGCGCGGAGAGCTTCTCCGCAGTCGACAGTATTGCGGTATGAGGTTTCCCGGTGCCCCCTCAGCCGTCGCTGCGCTCCGGCAGCTCCCCCACGGGGGAGCCGACGTTTAGGAGGTCTCGGCGGTATGAGGTAGCTGGAGACGCCCCTCCGAGCGTCGGCTGGAAAGCGTCGACGCCCACCGCGTTTATGCCCGGATGGGTGCCAGTCGAGCCGCAGACTCGCAGAAGCGAGTCATGCTCTGGGGAGGAGCGTTGAGGTATTCCGAAACAGTGTAGTGTTGCTCCAAAACGGGGCGAGCCCGTTGGGGCCGCTGTACTGTGTTCGCCGACGGACAAGCCCGCGGATCCGCCGGGCGTCGATGGTGTCCGGCGGGTGGTGGCGAGAGGATTATTCGTCGTCCCATAGATCGTCGATGACCGTCAGCAACTGGTCGGTGGAGGGGCGAACCGAGTAGTCGAGGTTGGCGTGCGACCAGCGAACGACGCCGTCGTTGTCGATAATAAAGATCGACGGCACAGCGTAGCTATTGTGGTCGCGACCGGAGGCCTCCTCGATATCCATGCCCATCTCGGCGAGTTCCTGAACTTCCTGGGCGTCGGCTTCGTAGACGACACTGAATGCTTCGTGGACCGTGAGGTCGGGGTCAGTGAGGACGGGAAAGGGGATGTCGTAGCCACCGGCGGTCTGGGAGGCCTCATCGGGGCGGTCGACGCTGATGGCGACGGGGCGCACGCCGCGATCGAAAAATTGGTCGCCGGCCTGGGTCATCTCGCGGATCTGGAAGTTGCAGTAGGGACACCAGCCGCCGCGATAAAAGAAGAGGACAATCGCTTCATCGTCGATCAATTCCAGAAGTTCGACGTCGTTGCCGTCGGTATCGGTGGTCGAGACCTCGGGCGCCGATTCGCCGGTGGCGATGCCGATACCGTCGGGAAGTTCGCCGATGTCACTGTCGTCGGGGATCTCGGTTTCGGCGGCCCGCGGTTCTTGATCTTCGGAGTCGGCGTTGTCTTGTTGCTGTTCTTGCTGCTCTTGTTGCTCTTGCTGCGGCGGGGGGTCGTCGGTGGTGTCGTCTTCACAGCCGGCAACAGCGAGCCCGAAAAATAGGACAACGGTGATACCGAGGGCGGCACGGAACTTCGGCATATTTCTTCCTTGGATATGGAGCACAACAGATGTCGGATGGCGACCGGCAATCGACGCCGGCTACCATGTAGTTCATTGTCAGTGGAAAATGTTACAGATGTTCTGGACGGTGCGCCGGCTCTCGGGCCTCGCCCTGGGAGGGCCCAAAATCGGATTGCACCTACGCCCGGGAGAAGTGATAACAAGGTGGGGCCAAAGATAGTTCCCGTAGAATCCAGGAGTAGGGATGAGTGAACAGAACGAGTCATGGCACCATATCGATGCCTCGGAGGTGCTCCACAACCTCGATTCAACGGCCGATGGGCTCAGCGAGGAGGAGGCGGCGACTCGTCTCGAACAGTACGGGGCCAATACCCTGGAGGCCGTCGACAAGCCGGGATGGCTTCGCCGACTGGCTCACCAATTTCACGATGTGCTCATCTACATTTTGAGCGTTGCCGCCGTACTGACGGCCTATCTTCAGGAGTGGGTGGATACGGCGGTGATCGCGGCGGTGGTGATCATCAATGCCGTCATCGGTTTTGTGCAGGAGGGGCGCGCCGAGGAGGCGCTCGAAGAAATTCGGGCGATGTTGACGTCTCGGGCCACCGTGGTTCGCGGTGGAAAACGCCACAATATCGACGCCGAATCGCTGGTTCCAGGCGATGTGGTGTGGCTGGAGTCGGGAGACCGGGTGCCGGCGGATGTGCGACTTCTGGAGGTCAACGAACTGCGGGTTGAAGAGGCACTTCTGACCGGGGAGTCGGAACCGACGACCAAGAGTGCGGATGCCGTCGCCGCCGATGCCCCGCTGGGGGACCGGCGGTCGATGGCCTTTAGCGGGACGGTGGTGGTCAAGGGGACGGCCCGGGCGGTGGTGGTGGCCACCGGGGAGCGGACCGAGGTGGGACGGATCGGCGAGATGGTGGCCGGCGTCGAAGAGCTCAAGACGCCGTTGATTCGCAAGATCGACCGCTTCGGGCTGTGGCTTTCGGGGATTATTCTGGCAGCGGCCGGCGCGCTCTTTGCCTTCGGATGGTTTGCCCGACCCTTCGAGTTTGCAGAGTTAATGATGTTGTCGGTCAGTCTGGCGGTGGCCGCCATTCCCGAGGGACTGCCGGCGATTATGACCATCACACTGGCGCTGGGCGTGCGTCGGATGGCCGATCGCAATGCCATTATCCGCAAGTTGCCGGCCGTCGAGACATTGGGGTCAGTGACGGTGATCTGCTCCGATAAGACGGGAACATTGACGCGCAACGAGATGACCGTCCACGAGTTGGAGTCCGGCGCTCGTCGGTATCGAGTTGTGGCCGACGACGATTCGCTGAGCGGGCATCTGGAGAGCGATAATGGCCCGGTCACGCCCGGAGAAGACGCGCAGTCCGATCGGTTGGTGCGGGTCTCCGCGCTGTGCAATGACGCCGAAATCGTCGAGGGCTCCGATGACTCGAAGAACTCAAAGGGCTGGCATGTGGAAGGGGAGCCGACGGAGGCGGCGCTGGTCGTGCTCGCTGCCCGCGCCGGATTCAGGCAGGGGGCCAAAGGCGAGGCCTGGCGGCGCATCGACACCGTGCCATTTGACTCCGAGCGCCGCTTTATGGCGACGCTCCACGACACCCCGGATGAGGAGCGGGTAGTCTTTTTGAAGGGGGCCCCGGAGACGGTCATGGAGCTGTGTGACCGCCAGTTGTCGGCCGACGGAGACGAAGCGATAAGTCCCGAAACGTGGCAGCGCGCCGGCGACGAATTGGCCGCCGAGGGCTATCGAGTACTGGCGGTGGCCCAGCGGCGCGTGGATGCTGATACCGCGCAGGTCGAGCCCGAAGATGTGGATGGTCAATTTGTGCTACTGGGGCTGGTGGCGATGATGGATCCGCCGCGCCCGGAGGCGATTGAGGCCGTCAAAGGCGCCCAGAAGGCGGGTATTCGCGTCAAAATGATCACCGGCGACCACGCCGAAACCGCCCGTTCTATCGGCGAGCGCATGAATATCGGGCGCGGAACGCCGGCGGTGACCGGTCGCGATATCGAAGAGGCCGACGACGAACGGGTGGCTGTGCTGTCACGAGACCACGACGTCTTTGCTCGCACCAGTCCGGAGCACAAACTCCGGATTGTGGAGGCTCTTCAACGCCAGGACGAAGTGGTGGCGATGACCGGTGACGGCGTCAACGATGCGCCGGCGCTCAAGCGAGCCGATGTCGGCATCGCCATGGGCCAAAAGGGCACGGAGGCGACCAAACAGGCCGCCGAGATGGTATTGGCCGATGATAATTTCGCGTCCATCGAGCGAGCAATTGCCGAGGGACGGACCATCTATGACAACCTTAAAAAGACGATCTTATTTTTGCTGCCGACCAACGGGGCGGAGGCGCTGATGGTCCTGGCCGCTGTGGTATTGGCCATGGAGCATCTGCCGATTACGCCGGTCCAAATTTTGTGGGTCAATATGGTGACGGCCGTAACGCTTGCGCTGGCACTGGCATTTGAGCCGCCGGAGAATAACGTCATGGAGCGCCCTCCTCGGCCTCCCGACGAACCCATTATCAGTGGCCGGGGCATTTTTCGAATCGGGCTGGTAGCCGTCGTGATCGGAGCACTGGCGATGGGGAGTTTCTTCGGGGCCCGGGCCGATGGTGCGTCGGTGGAGTTGGCGCGAACCATCGGTATCAATACCCTGGTGGCCGGTCAGTTATTCTATCTGTTCAGCAGTCGATTTCTGGTGGAGCCGGCGTATCTGCTGTCGAATCTATTGAGCAACAAGGTCGCATTGATCGCCTCCGCCGTGCTGGTGATACTGCAGCTGGTGTTTACGTATACAGCGCCATTTCACCTGTGGTTTGGCACGGAAGCAATGAGTGTATACCACTGGCTGTGGGCACTGGGCGGAGGAGCGTCGGTATTTGTTCTCGTGGAGGCCGAAAAAGGGTTGCGGCGTATATTTGGCGACTGAACGCTGGCCATTGACCGGTTACTTGCTGTGACCGAGAGATTCGACGGGTCGCTTGGAATTGCCTATCTTTGATCGCATTGAACACAAAGAGAACACCCCGGCGAACCCCGATCCTCTTGTTGACGACGACTTTTCAGCCTGGAGCGCTCCATGACTTCTCGATTCGAAGATCCCCATGCGCCGCTGCGCGATGACGTCGACCTGCTGGGTCGGCTATTGGGCGACACCCTCAAAGAACAGGAGGGTCAGTCGCTCTTTGAGACCGTCGAGCAGGTGCGAAAACTCTCCAAAAAAGCCCATCGCGGCGATGGCGGGGAGTTCGATCAGTTGCGCGAACTTCTGGAGCAATTGCCGGAAGACCAGGCGCTGAAGGTCGCCCGTGCATTCTCGAAGTTCTTGCGCCTGGCCAATATCGCCGAGCAGCACCACCGGGTGCGGCGACGTCGACAGTATCAGAGCGACGAGTCGACACCGCAGCGCGGGTCCTTCGAGGAGACGTTCAACGACTTGATCGACCAGGGCCAGGACCCCGATGAGATCTTTGAGGCGGTCTGTTCCCAGCAGGTCGAATTGGTACTGACCGCCCATCCCACAGAGGTTGTTCGGCGCACGTTACAGCAAAAGTACAACCGCATCGCCGAATTGCTCGAACAACGAGATCGTCCTGGTATTGTGGGCCGAGAGCGCCGTTCGGTGGTCGATGAATTGCGCCGCCATATTGCATCGGACTGGGACACCAACGAGCTACGGCGCGAGCGACCGACGCCGGAGGACGAAGCCCGCGGTGGATTTGCGGTGGTGGAAAACGTGTTGTGGGACGTGGTCCCCGAATTCGGACGTGAGCTCAGTTCAGCGCTGCAGGAGCACACCGGTCGTCGGTTGCCGCGCCGGGTCTCGCCGGTCAAATTTGGTTCCTGGATGGGCGGCGACCGCGACGGCAACCCCAATGTGGGTCCGGAGGTCACCCGCCGGGTCTGTCTGATGTCGCGGTGGATGGCCGCCGATTTGTACTACCGGGAGATCGACGCGCTGCGCGGCGAGTTGTCGGAGACGACGTGCAGCGATGAGCTTCGAGAGGTCGTCGGCGACGCCGCCGAACCGTATCGGGAGTTACTGCGCGGGGTACGGCGCAAGATGGCGGACACCCGGGCCTATCTGGCGGCTCAAATCGCCGGCGAGCAGCCGGCGGATACGGACATCTACTGGAGGGCCGAGGAATTGTGGGAGCCGCTGTTGTTGTGCGACCGCTCCCTGCGGCAATCGGGGCTCGAGCGAGTCGCCGACGGCCGGCTTCTCGATTTGATGCGTCGGTTGGCGTGCTTTGGCTTGACCTTGATGGATCTCGATCTTCGCCAGGACGCGACGCTTCATACCCGAACGCTCGATGCGATCACCCGACATCTGGAAATGGGCTCGTATGCGGAGTGGGACGAGGAGCGGCGACTCGAGTTTCTGGTCGAGGAGTTACAGAGCAATCGTCCGTTGATCCCGTCGCATCACCGCTTTGAAGACAACGGGGTCCAGGACGTGATCGACACCCTTCGGATGGCCGCCGAAATCGGCGAGGAGTCGCTCGGCGCCTACGTGATCTCGATGGCGAAGACGGCCTCCGACGTACTGGCCGTCGAATTGCTGATCCAGGAGACTTTCGGCGAGTCGGCGATGCGGGTGGTGCCGCTATTTGAGACCATCGACGATCTGCGCGGCTGCGGCGATGTGTTGCGCCGCCTCTTTTCGGTCGATTGGTATCGCGACCGGGTCGGTGATCGCCAGGAGGTGATGATCGGCTACTCGGATTCCGCCAAAGACGGGGGGCGGCTGGCGGCGGCCTGGGAGTTGTACCGCGGTCAGGAAAATATCGTCGCCGCCTGCGAGGAATTCGACATCCGGGCGACGCTATTTCACGGCCGGGGAGGCAGTGTCGGGCGCGGCGGTGGTCCGACGTATATGGCAATTTTATCGCAGCCGCCGGGGTCGGTGGACGGAACGCTTCGAGTCACCGAACAGGGAGAGATGATCCAGTCGAAGTTCGGCCAGCCCGGTATCGCCGAACGGACGATGGAGCTGTATACGACGGCGACGCTGCGGGCGACGGTGGTTCCCCCCGCCGGACCGCGCGAGGAGTGGCGCGAGGTGATGGATCGACTCGCCGCCGATGCCGCCGACGGATACCGCGATGTGGTCCAAAACAATGCTCAATTCGTCGACTACTTTCGCTCGGCGACTCCGGAGGTCGAGTTGGGAGCGCTGAATATCGGTTCCCGACCGGCGCGCCGCCAGACCAAAGAGGGCCTGGAGAGTCTGCGCGCCATCCCCTGGGTATTTGCCTGGACGCAGACTCGGCTGATGCTACCGGCCTGGCTGGGCACCGGTCAGGGGCTGGTGGCGGCGTTTGAGCGCGAGGGACTGGAGACGCTGGGCGAGATGTATCGGCAGTGGCCCTTTTTCGAGTCCACCATCGATCTGATCGAGATGGTACTGGCCAAGGGCGTAATGCGTATCGCCGCGCTGTACGACGAAGTACTGGTAGGCGACGAGTTAAAGCCGCTGGGCGAACAGTTGCGCGAACGCTTCGAGCAGACGACAGAGGCCATCAATCGACTGACCGGGCGCCAGGAGTTGCTGGAGGACAATCC
>LFFM01000776.1_pt1 | contig 22501 bp, 17 predicted proteins | sample 643131 | NCBI WGS metagenome assembly LFFM01 (sample SAMN03777445, study PRJNA286221) | soda lake metagenome | biome: soda lake; feature: Kulunda steppe; material: water; isolation source: sample Tc-Br brine of Tanatar trona crystallizer | place: Russia: Kulunda steppe | collected 2011-07
ACGGCCCAGTTGCGCGCCTGGTGACTGAGAACGTCGGTCGCCGCCATCGGTGTCCAGGCCATCGTCGGGATCGGACCACTCTGTTGCCAGCTATGAGGGCGGAATTCAGCGCCGGCCTGTACGGTGGTTCGGCCCAGGTCGGCGGGCTGGACGCGCAGCATGTAGCCGGCGCCGAGGTACAGCCGGCCCCAGTCGCCGTGGAAGGAGCCGACGGCGTCGGCGGTTTCAAAGCTCAGGTCGTGGGCCGGAAAATCGGGGTGTTCCAGCAGGAAATCGTCGCCGAGATGACTGCTTTGATGAAAGATTCGCAGTCGGCCCGAAAACGCTCCCCGCCGGACCGTGGCCGAGACCCCGCCCTGATAGTCGACATTGATCAAAAATAGCGGATTGAGGGCAAAGAGGGAGGTGACGCTTCCAAATAGATTGAGCTGCAGGCCATCACAGGCTTGCTGATTGCGCCAGCTCCAGATACCAGCACTTCCGCCGAGTCCCACGAGACTGTAGATAAAACTATCAAAAATGTCGCCGTCACTGAGTTCGGGCGAAAAGCGGGACCAGCCAAAGTCGCCGTAAAACCTCGGCTCCAGAGAGGCGGCGAGAAGCGGTCGGAAGACATCGTCTCGCGGAAATCCGATGTGATCGAAGTCGGCGTTTTCCCCGCCGGGTGTCGACGTCGGCACAAAGCGGCAGTCCACGGGGTTTTGCGGGTCGTCAAAGCCGGAGGCCTGCGCTTTGATTTCGGCACTGAAGAACAGCACTATCAGACCGGTCAGTGTACCGATGGCAACCATCTTCGCCGTCGACGATCGATCCATGCGCAATCCCGATTATGAGAATAGAACGAATGCAGGCAGGGGTGCTGCTACGTCATACGCCCGCGTCGGCGCCAGGTATCGGCAATATAGGTGGCCTGGCAGACGACGGGTGTGGTCACAACGAGCGCGACAATAAGGGTTTCCGCAAACGACGCGTGGCCGACCACACCGGAGGCCAGCGCACCGAGTAAAGTGGCCATCCCGGCGGCCAGGCCCCAGCCGACCATGCCCACCAGCCAGATCCGTCCGGCAAACCAGGGCGGTCTATCCAAAACGGTGTCGCGAATCTGTTCGATGCACTCCAGAACGCCGACGCTAAGAAGGGTGTAGCCCACGGTCAATATCGCGACGTAGGCGATGACCCAGTCCAATTCGCTTGTCGTGTCGGCCACCGGCGTCCATGCGACTGCAGAGGCGGGCATCAGCAGGGCGACGGCAAGGGCGGCGAAAATCGACAACGAACGCTGCTCGAAGAATTGTGACATCGTTAAGCCCGGGTCGGTGGTCCATCCACATTTGTGTGCCAAGAATGCCACGACGTCTACCGGGTATCAATGGTTGTCCGTCGTGGCGGTATGGGTCACACAAATGTGGTACGGATTGTCACTCCGACAACAGTTTGGCCTTTTGTGCGGCGAATTCTTCGTCGGTGATCGCTCCCGAGATCCGCAACTCGTTGAGGTCTTTTAATTCCGCAGTGACGTTTCGGGCTTTGGTCTGTTGGCCCTGTTGTTGTCGCGCAGGAGCATGCGAATTGGACGGAGCCTGCTGGGTAGGGGGCTGTCGGTGGTGCTGCGGTTGGGGTTGTTGGTGGTGCTGCGGTTGAGGTTGTTGGTGGTGCTGTGGTTGGGGTTGTTGATGGTGCTGTGGTTGAGGCTGTTGGCGGTGCTGCGGCTGGGGCTGAGACTGTCCCGGGACATTGACGGTAATATTTTGAGCCATCTGGGCTCCACCCTGCTGGGGAAGTCGCCGCCTTTGGGGTTGAGGATTGAATTTCCGGTCGAAATCCTGCTCACTGATGACCAGCAGATAGATGAATTCAAAAAAGGCGATAAAGGCGGGGATGAAGGTCCAGGAAAGTAAGAAGTACAGGATTCCTTGACCGTGCTGACCGAGGTAAAATTTATGGCCACCGATGGCACCGAGGAAGAGGGCGAGTAGTGCAGCGACAAATTTATTTTTCATAGCGTTGGATTTCCTGCATTGTGGCGTCTGTCGATGAGGGCCGACGAAGCGATGATGAATATTGAGCGTTCAGCTGCCACCGTCGAGTCGGTGGGCACGGAGTAATCGAGAGCTTATTGTGGGTTTTGTGATGATTCGTTGACCGGAAATTGTTCGAGGGTATCGAAGCGTTCTTCCAGCGGAAGTTGACGCGGATCATCGGAGGGCGTGGTGACGGCCAGGTCGTAGATCCATTCTCCCGACGAAGTGTCGAGGTCTTCGACGACTTGTTGACGATCGATAAGGCAATGGAGGCCGTCGGCAACGGCTTCGTTTGACCAGCCCAGTTCCTCGGCCAGTTGTTCGAGCCGTTTGGGAGCCGGGTTGTCCTCGAAGTGCTGAAGTAGCCGGTCGCCTCGCTGACGGCGAAGCTGTTGGCGTTGTTGTTGGCGTTGTTGGCGGATTTTGCGGCGGGCCAGTTGGCATGCGACGCCGAAGATCGCTGCGCCGACGGTCATTTTGAGGCCGACCAGCGAAAATAGGCTGAATCCAATTCCCATCGTCACTGCCGCCGTACCCAGTACGCCGAGGCCCGCCATTGCAGCGGCGAGGATCATCAGGTGCTTGTAGTTCCGGGGCGAACGGCGAGGAATGGGAATGCCGAAAAGATCGATAGACTCACTCGGTTCGTCCTCGGATCGACGTTGTGGAGAACGCCCTTCCTGCCTGGTGGCAGGTGGTGCGTTGTGAAATTCAACGCCCTGTTGTTGATCCATTGTGATTTCACCGACGCGCATCTTCATGATTCAGATCTCCGCAAGAGATTGCTACATGCCCCCAAAGTGAACGCTGGGAATCGTATGTTAGAAAAAGTTAACAGCCACTTGCTGGCGGAGTAAAGGGGAATGTGAAGAATATGCAGGTTTCGTTGATCGTATTGTGGTAGAAGTTGTCGGCGAGGGAATGTCCGGGGCTCGAGACGGAGGCTGAGGAATTGGGATGAGTGATACGCACAATCGACTGATCGAGGAAAATGTACGGGAACGCCGGTTTCAGGCCGACCAGAACTTCAAGGGTTGGCGACTCGACGAGTATCTGGCGAATCGGATTGGCGGGATGTCACCGGAGTTGGCGACGCGGGTCGCCGACGAAGGCGACGTTGTCGTCGATGGAAGCAGTGATGTCGGTGCCGATACGATGATCGACGACGGGACGGTGGTCGTCGTTCGCGAGCATCTGGAGCCGGAGTACGTTCAAGACGGCGATGTGGAGACGCTGTACGAAGATGAGGTGGTGCTCGTTCTCGACAAGCCGCCGGGAATGCTCATCCACGAGACGGCGTCAGTCCGTCTCAACACGATTACTCACTACCTTCAGCGGCGCGGACTCGACGGGTCGGAGCCGGCCCATCGGCTCGATGCCGATACCAGCGGTGCGTTGGTGTGTGCGCGATGTCACGACCAGGTCGCCGCGCTGCGCGGTCTGTTCAAAGAGGGCGACCCCACCAAGGTCTACCGGGTATTGGTCGTCGACCCCGAACAGCGCTGGGAGCAGGGAACTTCGACGACGCTGGATACGCCGCTTGGAATCGACGGCGAAAGCCGGCTTCCGCACCGGATGGGACACGGCGACCAGCGGGCAGTGACTCACGTCGAGGTTCTGGGTCGACAGGCCCATCCAATGGGGGAACTCGCCGATCTCAAAGTGGCCATCGAAACCGGTCGGCAGCACCAGATCCGGGTCCATCTGGCGCTGGAGGATACGCCGGTGGCCGGCGACAAGATGTACGGCCGAAGTGACCAGTTTTTCATCGATCTCTGCGACCGGCCGGAGGACGACGAGTTATTGTCGGCGCTGCACTTCGAGCGCCATGCATTGCACGCTCGTCGAATCGAGTTGAGCCATCCCGTCGACGACCGGCGCCTGGCAGTCGAGGCTCCACTTCCGGACCTGTGGGAGCAGTAAAGAGCGTTCAACAACATCACCGGTCGTGATGTCCGGCCAATGTAGACCTGATGCCGGTACTACGCCTTGAGCATTCGTGGACGGTGCACTGGCGCGCCTTCTGCCGCCGGGGCCGCAGTTGTCACGACGTGCGGTGGTATGTTCTCAAACTTTGCTCCCCAGCGGCCCAAGGCCGGCTGGGGCCGCAGAATGCCGGGAGGGTCTTCGGGGTATGTTGTCAAACTTTGCTCCCCAGCGGCCCAAGGCCGGCTGGGGCCGCACAACTCTCGGAGGTTCTTCGGGGTATGTTGTCAAACTTTGCTCCCCAGCGGCGCGAGACCGGCTGGGGCCGCGGTGGACCGTAAGACCCCACCGGTTTGATGCCGGTGGTGAATCAGTTTGGTAACATAGCGCCGGCGGAACCGACCTGCTGATGCAGGGACTCGGTGCTGTCAGGCTTCCCACTTCAGTCGAAAACTGCAGCAACATCTTCTACGGCTGCACGGTCCGACACGACTTTGACAGTCTTTAATCTGGGCCCGGCATTTTATTTTTGGGCGCAAGTCTCTATAGTTTCCGGTCCAACGCGCATTCGCGCAAGTTTCTGTAACAACTTTCAGGAGTACCATGCTGTCACGACGTTTTGCCTCATCGTTTCTCACATTTTTCATCACGCTCGGATTGGTTGTCGGGCTGGCATCGACCGCCGTCGCCCACGATCACGGCGACGCCGAAGAAGACGGTGATTACGACGCCGCCGCTGCCGCCTACGACGTCGATGCTGTCCACTCCAGCGTCGTCTTTCGTATCAAGCATCTCGACGTCGGTTATGTCTACGGAATGTTCCGCGGATTTGAGGGCGACTTCAAATTCGACGAGGACAATCTGGAAGATAGCGAAGTCAACTTCACGATTGAGACCGACAGCGTCTTTACCAATGTCGAAGATCGGGACGACCACCTTCGGAGCCCCGACTTCTTTGCCGCCGAAGAGCATCCGGAACTGACCTTTGAGAGTACCAGCGTCGAGGAATATCACAGTGACGACGCCTACGAAGTCACCGGTGATCTGACGATTCGCGGCACCACCGAAGAAGTCAGCTTCGTGGCTGACCAAGTCGGACAAGGCGAAGGGATGGAAGGCGAGTTTCGACGCGGCTTCGAGACGACCTTTGCCGTCAATCGAATGGATTACGGCGTCGATTTCATGCCCGACGGACTCGGTGAAACCGTCCGCGTAACGATTGCCTTCCAGGGCATCGAGCACGAAGAAAACGGCGACGACTACGACGACGAAGAGCACGACGACGAAGAGTAATTGTAGGACCTGTCGGCTCCACCCCGGTTGGGTGGAGCCGATAGCGATTTCTCTGTCCTCAACAGATCGTTTCACTTCGCTGAGAGCGCAGCGCCATGACCGTCACAGATATTTTGTGGACACTGGCCGGGCCATTTGGCCTGGTTTTCGTATTTTTGACGGCCATCTGGCGGCCCTGGCGCAGTGACACCGACGTCTACGACGGGTGGCCACTTCCGGTGGCGCTGGCGTCGGCCTACGCACTCGGCCATATCGCGATCTCCAGTGTCCCGGGATTTCCGGCGGTGACAGCTGACGATTGGCTCTTTTTTGTCGCCATCGGCGCCGGATGTTGGGGCGTCGTCGAGGCCCGGTTTGAGTCGATGCCCAATATCGCTCGATACGCCGGGCGGCTCGCGGTCTTCGGAACTGGCTTCGGATTGATGTTCGGCGATTACCTGAGCGCTATCGCACTGGGGGGATTGCTCATTGCCACCATGATCTGGGTTGCCGCCCTGGAGCTGGCAGCTGACGCCGGGGAGGGGGCGACGACGTTGTGGTCGGTGATCATCGTCTCCGGCGCCGCCGGAGGGCTCTTCGTACTGGGAGCGTCGTTGAAGCTGGCGCTGCTTATCTGGGGATTGATGTCGGCGACGGCCGCCGTGGCCGTGGTGTCAATCAATACGGGAAGCCGCCTTCGGATCAAGCCGGCGCTGACGGTCATCGGTGTGGTGTTGATCGGCCTATTCGTGGCCAGTGTCTTATTTGCTCGGGTTCCCGCCGTCAGTGCTGTGGCGGTGGCCATTGCCTTGGTCATTCCACTCGGGATTGGCGCCGCTCCACTCATTTCTGAAATGAGCCGCTGGAAACGGCGTGTCATCCAATTTGGACTGGTCATCGCCATTTCAGTGGGGGCTGTGGGCTACGTTCATCTCGAGTTCAACGTCGCCGAAGAGCAATCAGAGGAAAGCGGTGAAGATGAAGACGACGATAACGACGAAGACGATCCGTACAGCTGGTAATAAGGGCACACAATGGGTGTGGTCAGCGATGTTGTTGCTCGCCGGGGCGGCGGCGTCGTTGTAGCTGGAGCGGGCCCCGGTCAACATTCGATAGATGTCGGGGGCGATGTGACTATGGCATTTCGGGCTCGACGACTTCCGTCGAGCGCCACAGGTGGGTTCGCTCGTCGGGGCAGTCGTCGGCGCCGGCGATCATGGCCAATTCGACGCTCCAGCCGGACTCGACGTCGCGGTCGATGGGATGGGGGGTGACGTGACGCGACGAGTTGGCGCGGATGCAGCGGTCGAGTAGATAGTTCGGTGACCCGTCGCCGTTCTCCGGGTAGATCAGGGCGTAGATGCGCCGCGGGGCGTCGACGGTGGTCTCCGGGACCAACGCCAGGTGATCATCGGTGACGGCGACGTTCTCAAAGGGCGATGGCGCGGCGTGAAAAGCCTGAAATTCGCGGTTGTACTGGCCGAGCAGTTGCGCCAGAAGGCGTCGTCCGCTGCGACTTTCGTGGCGAATGCTGAATTCCTCAAACAACAGGATTCCGCGCTCCATGACGTCGCGGTCGAAGGGCTCATCGCTCTGTTCGGCAATGCGCACAATGGCGGCCGCGGCGCGCCAGTGGTTAAAGGGATCGTTGCTTCGCCGATAGCCCTGTTCGGCAATGTCAACGAGGACCGGGTCCAGGGCGGCGGTGCGCGGCGTGTGTTGGGACCACTGGTGGACGAGTTGAACCAGTAGTGTCGGCTCTTCCGTATCGGCGCGCTCTTCGACGGATTGTGCAAATCGGAGCTCATCGTCCGGGTGATCGCCCAGGCCGTAGCCGATGGCAATGATCGACGATGCGGCAAAGAGGGCGATGAGTGCGGCAGCCAGCAGGTTGGTCCAGGCTCCCGAGGGGCGACGTGGCTCGAATGTCTCGTCTCCGCGAAGCATCCACAGGCCGATGGCGGCGCCGGCGACGAAGCCGCCGAAATGGCCCCAGGCGTCGATCATGGGGACGGCAAAGGACAACACCCCGTTAAGCCCCAGAATCACGCCCCACCATAGCCAACTCTGGCGGTACGGCGGCGGAAGCTGGCGGCTGTATCGGATATGCAGTGCCAGGTAGGCACCGAGCAGTCCGAATAGGGCTGTCGAGATGCCGACGGAGAACATGGCCTCCGTGCCGATCAGCGATGCCGAGGCACCGGCCAGGGCCGTCACCAGCGTCAGCACAATGGTGCGCCCCTCGCCGTACAGTCGCTCGCAATAGGTCCCCAGAAAGTACAGCGCGAAGGCGTTGACGCCGAAGTGCACCAGGTTTCCATGCAGTAAATTGGCGGTGACCACGCGCCACCACTGGCCCTCTTCGAAGACCATAAACTGTGAGTTGGCGCCGAAGTACAGAAACTCCAGGGCGTCGACGTCGGGGGCAAGGAGAAGCTGAGCGCCGAAAATTGCGGCCACGACGTAGAGCAGATATTTGGTGAATCGAGCGTTGACCGAACTGGCGTTCTGGCTCAGTTCGGCCATGCGGCGCATGTTGTTGAGTTGCTGCGAAGCGTCGGGGCGCCTGGAGATGCGGTCTTTGAGCTGGGCCCAAAGAATTCTCCAATGCTCGGGGTGGGGAAAGTCGGAGGCTACGAAGACGTGGGTCTTGCCCGAGGTCTCGATAACCAGGGCCGGTTGGCCGCGGGAGACCAGGGGGACGATGGCCTGGATGTCGCCGTAGTCGACGTCGAAGGTGCGCCTGGAGTTGCGCCCTCCGGGAAGCTCGACGGTGTCGGCACCGTAGCGAATGACTCGCCGGGAGCCGGGAACCATGATGCGCCGGACGATGACGGCCAGTGCGATCACGCCCAGAGGGGCGAGCCAGGCCGCCCAGGGCAGACTCATCTCGAGATTGGTCGACATCTCGCGGAGCATCAACAATGCCAGACCGCCGACGATGGCGCAGATGATAAAAAATCCACGGGTCCACATCGTCGGTGGCGCCAGCGGCAGTTGCGATTTGATGTCGACGGCTGCGCTGTCGGGCCCTTGGCCATTCGGGGAACCACCGGGCAGCAAGATGTCGCGAATTCGGGTCATGAAGAGTGGGGGGCGTCGGGAGGCCAGACGGCGTTGACGGCGTGGAGGTCCTCGACGGTGTCGATTTCCCGCCAGCCGCCGTCGATGGGCGTCCATCCGATATGGAGGTCGCTGTCGATCATCGCCTCGTAGAGATCGGCGAGATAGGCGTTGCGAAAGGGGCGTCCGTCGCGAATTTCATCGTCATCATCGAAATATGTGCACAATTCGGCGTAGTTCTCACGCATTCGCCGGGCGCCCACAGCGGAGTGGGTGGCCAGTCCGATGAATTCACCGGTGGCGCCGTCGGGGCCGACCTGTTTTCCCACCGCCGTGACGCGGTCGCCGTCGGTGCGGACCAATTCGGCCTGCGTGACCGGATGGTCGTCGCGGTCGACGTAGGCCTGTTGCCACTGGCGGTCGACGACCAGTGTAATATCCCCCGGTGCGTCGAGCGCCGATTCAACGACCGTCGGGGTGTAGACGATATCGGAGTACGTCGACAAAAATCCGCCCTCCATCGCTGATTCGGCGCAAAAAAGGGAGTGCAAGATATTGTTGTCCGGCCACTCCGGATTGGCGTGGTAGGTCGCGCCGTCGACGACCAGTTTGTCGGCCAGGTAGCCGCGAATGACGTGGATATTATCGACGCCGTTTCGTTCCAGGGCATCGAGCTGGTGATCGAGAATCGATCGTCCACCGACTTCGACCATACACTTCGGGCGATCGTCGGTGTGATGTTCGAGGCGGCTGCCCCGTCCGGCGGCGATGATAATGGCATTCATGAGTTGTACTCGCGGGTCGTGAGGCTCTGGAAGAGGACTTAACGTCCGTCGTAAAAACCGGGTCGTCCCAGCCGCCAGATGACGCCGAGCGACGTCTGGCCAAGGTACATCAGATAGACGCCGAGAAAGGGGACCAGAAAGAGAAGCGCTGTGTCAACGGGGACGAAAAATCCGACGATGGCGGCCCACAGAATCCACGACGGGTAGTGTACGAAGTAGCGCGCGACGGCTTTGACGAGCCACACCGCTTTTCCGACCAAGCTGTCGGGCATCGACTCCGGTTTGGCCGACTGGCCGGGATCGATTTGTTGGCCGGCGTATTCGGGGCGGCGCACAAAATTCGTCAGCGACGTGGCGGCGGCGACGACAAAGACAGCGCCGATGCCGACGAATAGCCACAGCACGTCGCCATCGACGGACCACAGCCGAATCGACGCCGCCGCCACCAATAGCAGCGCTTTGAGCTCGTCCATCAAAAAGTCGAGATAGGCGCCGACATCGGAGGTCATATCCTTGATGCGCGCCAGTTGGCCGTCGACGCAGTCAAAGAGATAGGCAAGCTGGATGACCAGCGCCGCCACCAGAAATCCGACGGGACCGGACCATCCGACCATTACCGCGGCGGCGACCCCAAAGACCAAAACGCCCAGAAAGGTGGTCTGGTTGGGCGTGATCGGCGTCTTTTTTAGGATGAGTACCAACACGGCCGCCAGGGGGCGAGCGACGTAGGTATTCCAGGCGATGTCCTGCGACTTTCGCGATGCTTCGTAGGTGTCGCGGATGGCAGTGAACACAGAGAACATGGTGAGCCCGGAGTTGCCCATAAGGCGGTGGTCAATTGCGGAGGTAGTGCGTACGACAGTTCAGCTCGTCCAGGAGCTGAGCTCTTCGTCGACCAGATCGAAGTCCTCGCCGTCCCACCGCCACAGGTGTTTGGCGCCGCGTCCGGCGCGGTCGGCCAGGGCAAACCCCTCTTCGTGGACCCAGTAGTCGAAGCCCTGTTCGAGGTCCGGAGTATCCCAGTCCTCGGGAACGTTTTGATGCCAGACACTCCAGAATTGGTAGTGGTGGATGAAGGCCTCGTCGTCCTCAGTCTGCGGAGCCTCCAGAAAGGCGCGCCACTCCTCTTTTTTGAGGCATAGTGCCTGGTCGGTCTCGGTGTCCATCAGCTCGTCGGCGGCGTGGAGGCCGGCGTCGTCGCTGATAAATACGAAGAGGCGCTCCGCCAGCGGATGGTCGTCGAGCTGAGGATACAGCTCGTCATCGGCGGATTGTTCGAGGAATTCGAAAAACTGGACCAGCAATCCGCCGGTGACCCGGCGCTGTTGGTGCTGCAGGGGACTGAGCTGGTCGCGATCGGTGCGCTTGGAGCGAATCCGGTCGACAAATTCCGTCAGCTTGTGACGCCACTTCTCGGCGCCTTCTCGAAGCGGGGAATCGTTGTCAGACATAGAGACCTCGTGTTCTACAGAAACGATGACGCCGCGTGCATAGGACAGGGCGCAACAAAATGACAGCCGGCGGCGCAGCCGTTGGCTACAGCGGACGCAGTGCCGATGTGGTTTCGAGCACGATCAGCGCGTCGTATCGCCCGGCGGGGTTGGTATCGACGTAGTTGCCCGGGTATTCGCGATCGGGGTGGTAGGTGACGCCGACGGCGCGATGGCCCGGCCGATCGGTCCAGAATGGTAATTCGGCGTCGCCTTTGGAAAATTCCACGAGAAAACGAGGGTCGTCGTGGCGGTTCAATATCTCGTCGAGACTTCCGTCGGCCGCCGTCGGCAGCGCCATGGTCTCCGCCATGCCACCTTGCTGGCGAGCGGCAATGACGTCTCCGTGCAGCGTCGAAAATCCGACGCTCAGCACCTTGTCTTCACCCAGGTCCTCGCGGGCCAGTTGCCCGATGTTGACTCGATCTTGGGCTGCCATGTCGGTGGCCCGGGCGTCGCCGACGTGGGTGTTGTGGGCCCAGACGACGCCCCGGGCGTCGTCGCCGTGGTGGTCGAGCATTCCCCGGGTGGCGTCGAAGATGTGGGTGGCGCGCACATTCCAGAAGGCGCCCGGCGGACCCTGGATGCGCTCTCGGTACTGGGCTTCACCGGCGGCGGCGACGCGGGCGTGTTTGCGCGCCGAAAGGTCGTCGATGTCGTCGCCATCGTACCACTGGCGGATCTTGTGGACGGCATCTTCGATCTCATATTGGCATCCTTCGGTAGCCCCGGCCTGGATATGCCGGGCGTAGCGACCGGGGTCGGGCGAAAATTCGCGCAGACAGCCCAGGGCTTCGATGACGGCGTCGGCGTCGTCGGGAACTTCGGCTTCCAGCCGTTCTGTGAGTCGCTCCAGGGAGTCGAAGAAGCCGTGCATATCGATGCCGTAGATGCGAATCGGATGCTCTGGATTGTCGGCATTATAGCGTCGGACCCGAGTGAGAAAGTCGGCGAACTCCTCGTTGGCCCACATCCAGTGCTGGGGCCAGCGATCAAAATTGTCGCGCAGGATATCCTCCACATCAGCGGCGTCGCCGTCGCCCATGACGTAGCGGTCGGCGGCGCGAGCGGCGATCCAGTCGGCCTCGATGGCCACGAAGTCCAGCCCCTGGCGTTCGGCCATCGCCAGTGTGAGATCGGCGCGGTATTCGTAAAATTCGCGGGTCCCGTGTGTAGCTTCACCGAGTAATATGAGCTGGCGGTCGTCGGCGCGGGCTGTCAGCGATTGGAGTTGCCCGGCCTCCTCGAAGGGCTCGGCGCGCTCGGCGACCCAGTCGTCGACGGACTCCACGTCGGTGGGGTCATCGGCAGAACACCGGTCGCAGCCGGCGGTGACAAGAGAGGCGATGACAAGCGTCCACACGAGATAGTGCATGGGAACCGATGGATGGAACGAATGTGAATAGACGGACGGCGTTCATCGGCATTATTGACGAGAAATGGCGACAGGGCAAAACCAGTGGAGACGGAAGCGTCCCGCTTTCGGCAGTGTCGGCGCGCGGCAAAATCGTCATCGAGGTGGAGACGGAAGCGTCCCGCTTTCGGCAGTGTCGGCGCGAAGCAAAATCGTCATCGAGGTGGAGACGGAAGCGTCCCGCTTTCGGCAGTGTCGGCGCGAAGCACCAGTCTACCGGAACATGTTCAGTCGCTGTAGACGCCCCTCCGACCGTCGGCTGGAAAGCGCCGACGCCCACCTCCCCAATCGAGCCGCCAAATTGCCGATGGCGAGTCGGCTTTGGGGAGGAGCGGTATGTTCTCAAACTTTGCTCCCCAGCGGCGTACAACCGCCGGGGCCGCTTGCTAGCCGAGACGCAGATATGACGATGGCGAGTCGGTTTCGGGGAGGGGGCGCTGTGCTACAGCTTTGCAACACCCGTAGGCTGTGCTAGTTACACCGATTTTGGAGGCCACGACGCGCCCGAAGCACTGATTTAAGGAGTTTTGAAGTGGGTAAAAATTACAAACCGACGCTTAATCTACCGTCCACCGAGTTTCCGATGCGGGCTGATCTGTCCGATCGGGAGGACGAGCGAATTCAATGGTGGGAGTCCAACGACATCTATGAGCGGATGATCGAGGACAACGAGGGCGGCGAGCGGTTCATTCTCCACGACGGGCCTCCCTACGCCAACGGCAGCATTCACCACGGGCATATTCTCAACAAAACGCTCAAGGATTTTGTTGTCAAATTCCGGAATATGGCCGGTGAGTTGTGCGAGTACGTCCCCGGCTGGGATTGCCACGGCCTTCCCATCGAACACAAGGTCGACGAGGAACTCGGCGACGACATGCGAGAGATGACCAACGTCGAGATCCGTCAGGCCTGTCGGGAGTATGCGGCGAAATACGTCGATATTCAGCGCGACGAATTCAAGCGGGTCATGAGCTTCGGGGACTGGGACGAACCCTACATCACGATGTCCCACGGCTACGAAGCGGAGACGGTCCGCCAGCTCGGCGAATTCTTCGAAAAGGATATCGTCTACCGCGGATTCAAGCCGGTTCACTGGGACTGGGATTCCAATACGGCGCTGGCGGAGGCCGAGGTCGAATACCAGTCGTTTCGGACCGAACACGTCTACGTCAAATTTCCCTTCGCCGAGCTTCCCGACGAGTTGGCCGGCGAAGTCGGCGACCGCGATGTCTTTGTGTTGATCTGGACGACGACGCCCTGGACGCTACCGGCCAATCAGGCCATCGCTCTCAATCCGGGGCTGACCTATGAGTTGGTCGATGTCGACGGCGAGGTCCTCGTCATCGCCGAAGGCCGGCGCGAGCATATCTTCGACGACTGCGATATCGAGGACTTTGAGGTCCTCGAGCAATTCAAGGGCCACGAACTGGTCGGCGATTACGGCGCGGAGACGAAACTGAAGGCCGACCACCCCTGGATCGACCAGAAGTCGGTGCTGCTGCCGGCCAACTACGTGACCCTCGATCAGGGCACGGGATGTGTCCACACCGCTCCGGGACACGGTCAGGAGGACTTCGTACTCGGCCAGCGCTACGGCCTGGATGTGGTCTGTCCCGTCGACGAAAATGCGCTATTTATCGAGGGCGAAGTCGAGGATTACGGCGGCATGCACGTGCTGACGGCGAATCCGAAGATCGCCGAAAAGATCGACGACCTGGGTCTTTTGCTCAACGAGCCCGGCGAGCGTCTGACCATCGACCGCTATCCCTACGGCTGGAGAAGTAAGAAGCCGGTGATTTTCCGGGCCACCGAACAGTGGTTTGTGGCCATGGAACCGGAGTCGGCGAATAACCCCGACGGTTTTCGGCTGCGCGAGGAGGCGCTCGACGAAATCGATCGCGTCCAGTGGGTCCCTGGATGGGGCAAAAACCGGATTCAGGGCATGGTCGAGGACCGGCCGGATTGGTGTATCAGCCGCCAGCGCATCTGGGGGGTGCCGATCACCGTGTTGTACTGCCGGGATTGCAACGAGGCACTGGCCAACAAGGAGATCACGGACCACGTCGCCGACCTGGTCGAAGACCACGGCGCCGATGTCTGGTTTGAACGAGAACCGGGCGATCTGGTTCCCGACGGAACGGTCTGTCCCAGTTGCGGCAGCGATGATTTTCGCAAAGAGCAGGATATTCTCGATGTCTGGTTCGACTCCGGCGTCTCCTGGGCGGCGGTACTCGATCAGATGCTCGATATCGGCGACTGCGCCGATCTGTATCTGGAGGGGAGCGACCAGCACCGAGGCTGGTTCCAGTCCAGCCTGATGTGCGGCGTCGTCTCTCGCGGACACAGCCCGTACGAGACCTGTCTGACCCACGGTTTTGTCACCGACGAAAACGGCAAGAAATACTCGAAGTCGTCAAAGAACTTCGAGCCTCCGCAGCAGATGATCGACGAGTACGGCGCCGAAATCCTGCGACTCTGGGTCTCGGCGGTCGACTATCAGGGCGATGTGGCCCTCTCCAACGAGATCATCGGCGGAATCACCGACGCCTACCGCAAAATCCGCAATACCTTCCGGTTTTTGCTCGGTAATATCGGGGACTTCGATCCGGCCGATGCCGTCGAGTTTGATGAACTCGAGGAGATCGATCGCTGGATTCTGCACCGCACCTCGCAGGTCGTCGATGATATCGACGAGGGATATCGAAATTACGAATTCAAAAAGATCTATCACTCCCTCGTACAGTTCTGCACGGTCGACCTCTCCAATATCTACATGGATGTCACGAAAGACCGGATGTACTGCGAGGCGCCCGATAGCCAGCGTCGGCGTTCCGGTCAGACGGCGTATTGGTTGATGCTTAGGGCCCTGGCGCGGGCCGTGGCGCCGATCTTGTCGTTTACCTGTGAAGAAGTCTGGGACCATCTGCCCAGCGGTGAAGTCGATGATGAGAGTGTCTTTCTCGCCGATTTCCCCGATGAAGCGGCGGCCTGGAGTGACGAGGAACTCGGCGATACGTGGCAGCAATTACTCGACATCCGCAGTGAAGTTCAGCAGTCTTTGGAGGCCGCACGGGCTCCGGAGGGCGACGAAGAGCCGACCATTGGCAGCAGCCAGGAGGCAGACCTGACGGTGGCCGCTCAGGGCACGGAATTGGAGCTTCTTCGGGAATACGAAGACCAGCTCGAAGCGCTTTTCATTGTAAGTGGAGTGGATGTCGTGGAAGGTGAAACCGACGAGGAACGTCAGGTCTCTTGCCGCGTCAAATCGGCAAATGCCGAGAAGTGTCCGCGCTGCTGGAATTACTGGGTCGAGCCGGGTAGCAATCACGAGATTTGCAACCGCTGCGTCAACGTTGTCGAAGGGTTGAGCGAATGAGTCGGGAGTCCATCAAAAAATACTTGGTTTTCGTCCTGGCGGTGGCGGTATTTGTAGCCGCCGATCAGTGGACGAAACAATACTCCCAGCAGCGGCTGGCGACCCCTGGACTGTCGCACATCGAACTCGATGTCGACGAGCAAGGCCAGGGGATGACGGTCGAGGAGTTTCTCCGCGACGAATTTAGCCGCAATACGGACGACGAAATCTCGGATATGGCCTCCCTCTCCACAGCGGTGGTCGATACCGAAGGTCAGAAGACTCGTTCGGGGACGGTCCGTCCCGATCGCGAATTGGAGACCGGCGAGATGGTGGAAGTCGAACACCGCGAGGTGGTGGTCTTCGAGGATTACTGGGACTTTCAGTACACCGTCAATCCGGGGGCGGCCTTCGGGTTGATGGCCGATGCCGACGAGCAGTACCGCAAGCCCTTTTTCATCATCGTCAGTCTTGTGGCGGTGCTGATCATTATTGGGATTTTGCGCAAGGTGCCCTTTCAGCAGCAGATCCTGTTCTGGGGACTGACGCTGATCGCCGCCGGAGCACTGGGTAATTTCATCGACCGCCTGATGTTCGGTTATGTCATCGATTTCATTGTCTGGAAGTACACCGACGAGTACCGATGGCCGACGTTCAATATTGCCGATGTCCTGATCTGTGTCGGCGTGGGGCTGATGGTCATCGAGATCATTCGCGATGGCATACGGGAACACCGCGGCGAGGATGACGAAAAGAGCGTCCTCAGCAAGTGAGTACTACGCCTTGAGCACTCGTTGACGGTGCGTCTGACGCGTCGAGAACGCGCTGGATCTGCGTTGCGGCTCGCTCAACGATGCCTCCGGCATCGCTTCGTCACCGCGCCTTGCCCAGCACGCCCTCGACTTTTTGCAGCCTGCTACCGTCAACTTCGGCTCAAGGCGTTATACCGACCGGCAATGCCATGGGATTTCCGGGACCGCTGGGTTACACTGACCGTTGAAGTAACCCGAAGGTCGGTGATGGCGCTCTGTGGTCGCGGGGCAGACGGTGAGCTCGGTCGAAGACAATGACAACTCGAAGGGGGAGCCGTCGTGGATTGGGGGGATCGTCGACGACTTTTTCGGGATTGACCTTCGGACGCTGGCGGCGGTGCGGATCGGCCTGGCGATCGTCGTGTTGTGGACGCTGGCCTATCTCGTCGGTGATATCGATGTCTGGCTTACCGACGGCGGGGTCTATCCCGTCGGAGAGGGCAGTGAGTTTGCGGAATTTGTTTTCCAATTTTCGCTGCACGCACTTCGTGGGGAATACGGGTGGCAACTGCTGTTATTTGGGGTGCACGCCGGATGTGCGGCCATGCTTCTGGTCGGATATCGGACCCGCTTTGCGTCGGTGGCCACCTGGCTTCTGACGGTCTCGTTATTTAATCGGATTCATATGACGGGGCACCGCGCCGATACGCTGCTGTGCCTGTTGCTGTTGTGGGGAGCGCTGACGCCCTGGGGAGCCCGGGCGTCGCTGGACGCGATTCGGCATCAGGGCGAGCAACTCCAAGAGCGGGTCGTCAGTCTGGCGACGGCGGGGCTGATACTGCAGATGCCGATCGTCTACGTGGTAACCTGTGTGGCGAAACTGCGGCATTCGGCGTGGACCGAGGAGTTTAGCGGCGTGCATTACGCGCTATTTCCGGAGTACGTCACGGCCTTCGGGGCCTGGGTGGCGGCGCTACAGCCCTACGTCGTCTCCCAGATATTGTCGGTGGCGACGCTGATATTGCAGGGGCTGGGTCCGATATTGATATTCTGTCCGCTGCTGGTTGTGACCTCCAGTGCGACGCGGCGGCGCTGGCTGGCGCGTCTTCGGCACGGAGCATTCGCGGCCTACGCGGGTTTTCATCTGGTGTTGCTGGCGACGGTAAAGGTCGGCTTATTTCCGGTGATTTCGGTGGTCGGTCTACTGCCGGTGATCTCGACGTCGTTTTGGAATCGAGTGGATTGGCCGTCGTTTGTCGAGCGATTTCGGCGGGCCTTCCAGCAGCGATGTCGGCGCCTGGTGGCACAGCGCCAGAAACCGCTTCGCGTCGAGGCGTCGATTGCCACGGAGGCCGTGGCGCTGCTGGTGGGTTTGCTCTCCGTCGTATCGGTGGCCGAAAATCTGCGAGCCTACAGCCTGGCTTCCGAGGTGCGGACCTTCCAGCGCAGCGTCCATATCCTACAGGACTGGGCGATGTTTCACGGACCGCCGCGCGGCGTCAGCTATTTTGTGGCCCGCGGAGAACTCGCCGATGGCCGATCCGTCGATCTCTTCGCCGACGGAGGCCCTGTGAAGATCGATGATGCGGGGCCCGTCGATTGGAATCGGCCCCGGCCCGAGCGCTCGTCGTCGCATTACGCCGGTTATCGGTGGCGTCTACTGATGTGGACGATGACCACCTACAATCCACCGGAGGCCGAATACGAGCGCGTGGCACGCCACAACTACCTCGGCTATCTATGTCGGCGGTGGAATGACGAATACGATGGCGACGAGAAGTTGGAAGCCGTCACATTATACCATTTGTTCTTTAGCGCTGAACCGCCGCCACAACTGCCGGAATCGACGCCTGAACGCGAGGCCATGGCCCGGCGAGATTGTCCCGTTTATACACGGTGATATTCGAAAGAGTCCCCCATGAGCGAAACCGCTGATGTCCAATCCGAATCGGGAAGCTGGTCGGGGCGACTGCGGAGCGCCGTCGGCGATTACTTCGGGATCGATCTGCGGGTATTGGCGCTGGTTCGCATCGCCTTCGGTCTCATTGTCCTGACACAACTGGCGATGCTCGCCGGCAATATCGGCGAGTTTTTGGGCGACAACGGGCTTTTTTCGCCCCAACAGATGGCCGCCGGCCCTGTTGCCTCCAGCGAGATATCGCTGCATGCCCTGAGTGGCAGTTCGGAGTGGCAACTGCTGTTATTTGGAGTCCATGCGGCACTGGCGTTGATGCTGGTGGTGGGATACCGAACCCGGATTGCGTCGGTTGGAACCTGGGTGTTGACAGTATCGCTATTCAACGGTCTGTCATTTATGACCCATCGGGCCGATACCCTGTTGTGCCTGATATTGCTGTGGGGAGCGCTGACGCCCTGGGGGGCGCGATATTCGGTGGACGCCCTCAATATCGACGTGCGTGAGCTTCCAGAACGCATCGCCAGTCTCGGTACGGCGGGACTTATCGCGCAGATGCCGCTGGTGTACTTCGCCACATTTGTGGACAAACTTCCAAATGAGGCCTGGAATTCGGAGTGGAGCGGCGTCTACTACGCACTATTTCCGGAATTCGTCAATGGATTCGGGCAATTCGTCGCCACCTATCAGCCGGAGAGCGTGACGCGTTTGCTCAGTGGATTGACGCTGGTTCTTCAGGCCGCCGGTCCTGTGCTGGCCTTCTTTCCGCTGTTGGTATTGGCGCCTAAAGCGGTGCGTCGCCGGTGGCTCAACAGGCTTAGAATTGGTGTATTCTGTGGTTTTGCGGGCTTCCAGATGGTGTTGTTGGCCACTGTGGCCATCGGATTATTTCCGGTGATATCGGTGGCGGCAATGTTGCCGCTATTACCCTGGTTTGATGGGAGTCGGTATTCGGAGATTGTTGACCAATGGTCGCGGCGAGTGCGCGAATCGGCGGGGGTTGTGGCGCGTTTCGCCGGGAGGCCGTCGATGCCGGGAGCTGGCAATATGGTGGTGGCGGCGCTGGTCTGGCTGGTGTCGGTGGGTTCTGTGGTAGATCACGCCGGCGTCGAGACCGGGGCGCTCCATCAGGTGGTGTCGAGCCAGACCCGGATCGTGCAGGAATGGGGCATGTTCAGTTCCCCCGTTCGCGGCCACAGGACCTACATCGTGGAGGCCACTGGGAACGACGGAGAGCACATCGATCTCTTCGGCGATCGAGGGCCGGTCGGTCCCGATAGCGCCCAGAAGGTGGACGAGCAATTCCCGACGCCGCCGCGGACGACATCGCTATACGATAATTACCGGTGGCGCCTCTTTTTTTCGCGAGTTCACGGGTTCGGCGGGATGCGGGTCTCGAGACTGGAAGGAGCGCGCCATCTGTACGCCAGTTACGTCTGTCGAAGCTGGAACCGACGACACGACGGGGGGCGACAGGTTCGGAAACTTCGCCTGTACCGGCTCTTCGACGCCGTCGGTCCCTTCGAGGAGCCCTACGTCCACTACGGAAGCTCGGAGTCCGAGCTCGAGAACAACTTGCTCTGGGTCTACTGGTGTTTCGAAGAGGATCGGCGAGAGCAGGGAGTGATGCCCGAGGCCCCGATGTGGGGCGTCGGGCAATGAACGAAGTCCATCAGGGCATGCTGTCGAGAAATTCCTTTTCGACGTGGTCGCCGAGTCGGTCCAGCAAGAAGCGCCGAAAATCATCGCGGATCTCGACTTCCACCTGGCGGATTCGCTCCTTGGAGACCCCCCAGTCATCGCCGAGGTCGACCAGACTTTTGCCCTCCTCGATGACCATCCGTTCGTGCCAGATGGCGCTTCGACGCTCGTCTTCCAGTACCTTGCCGAAGGCCTCCATGGCCTCCCGAAGTCGACTGACCAGATCGTAGTCCGTGACCACTTCTTCGGGGTCGGCGCCGTCGGATTTCATCAATTCGCCGATGGTGGTCTGTTCGTGACCCGGAGCCTGAGCATCGAGATAGACCGGCGGGGCATCGAGCTGAGCGGCGATGCGAATGACCTCCTTTTCTTTGACCTCCAGATATTCGGCGATCTGGGCCGGGCTGGGATTGCGATTTCCCTGACTGCGCAATTCGCGCCGGGCCTTTTTGAGATTGTAAAAGAGTTTTCGCCCCGCTCTGGAAGAGCCGATTTTGACGGGATGGGTGTGATTCATCAGATAATTGAGAATCATGGCCCGAATCCAGTACTGGGCATAACTGGTAAACTTGACCCCGCGATACGGGTCGTAACGGGTAATGGCCTCGGCGAGGCCGACATTGCCCTCCTGGATGAGGTCCAGAAGATTGGTCCACCGCCGCTGGTATTCACGGGCCAATTTGACGACCAGCCTCAGGTTGGTCATCACCAAAACCTTGCCGGCGTTGAGGTCGTCGTCCTCGGTGTAGCGTTCGGCCAGTTGTTGTTGTTTCTCCGCCGACAGTGGTTCGATGTAGTTGAGCCGGGCCAGGTAGGCGGTCAGCGGATCGGCGTTGGCCGGCAGATTGAGCTCTGAATCTCTCATCAGAGGAAGACTTAGATCGCCGAATAATTCGGAGACGTCGCCCAGGGAGCTGGAGTCGAGTTCCATATCTCCCTGGTCGTCGACGTATTGATCGAATGTCGCGTTGTCACTTCGTTGGCTGTCGTCGTGTTGGGTCGTCATAACTGCGAAACCCCCTGCGTAAAACGAATGTACAGCAACCCGGCGGTGAGCCGGGCGGTACGGTGTTGGCCACAGTCTCCTTTCGGATGCGGCAACGGAGACCGGCGTTTCAAAAAACCCGTCGTCACAGTCGCCGTCGGGTCTACCGGTCTCCCCCGGAAACACGACAATCCCGACGGATCGGGATTGTCTTGCGATAACGCCCCGGTTGTGACGACCGTGAATACTTAAACCTAACCACCGCAGCGCGCTGCAAAGGAAAAAGTGGTAATTTGAGGGGGAGATAGACGCCGGGGGCGTCGAGCCACCGAGGCCGGAGGGGCACCGGGGAGTGGCGGCATTGGCGAGAAAGAAATAGACGCCGTGGGCGTCAAGCCACCGAGGTCGGAGGCGCACCAGAGAGGTTCTCCGTTGGCTCTTCGCCCCTTTGCGGTTCAGACTGTCGTGGTTGTCTTGGCGGTCAGAAGTAGACCGAGAAGCTCGCCGAGGCGTGGCCGAATTGGGTCGCCGTACGCAGATCGTGGGCGTAGGAGAGATCGAGGCCCACATCCTCGGAGCGCCATCCGCCGCCGGCGGTGATCATGTTGCGGTCCAGAAATTCGCGTCGCTCAAAGCCGGCGCGAATGGGCACGGTGCCGGCGACGAGGTATTCGATACCGGCGCCGAAGTCGAAGAGCGGGCCGTCGGGCGACGACGTCAGGTCGACGCCGACGTCACCGCTGAACATAAAGCTCGTCTCCTCGCCGACACCGACACCGCCGGTGATGGTCGTCGGGGTCATGCCGCGACAGCGATCGTCGTCGGCGCAGTGATCGATGAGGTTTTCGCCCTTGAGACCGAGGTGCAACAGGTCGGCGACCCGAAAATTGACGCCGGCATCGACGGTGACACCGTGCAACAACAGCTGTTCGTCGTCCTCGGAGGTCGGGATGTCGCTATCGGTGATCCGAAGATAGCGCACCCCGGCGCCGACCGAGATCTGTTCGGGCACAGCGGGGATGGCGAGGCCGGCGCGGACGTCGTGACCGGCGAGATTATCGAAGTCGCCGCGGCCGATAAAATAGCTGTAGCCGACGCCGGCCGCCAGATTGGGATTGAGTTTGCTGTCGGCGACCCCGGCGCTCATCAACAGCCCCTGAGGGGTGTAGGTAAACGAGCCATCCAACACGTACATCGGCGCCCGGGCCAGTCCACTGGGGTTTTGATAGAGGCTCTCCACGCCGGAGGCGATGGCGGTATGGGAGCTGCCGGCGCCGGAGGCGCGAACGCCATCGAAGAAGTCGACGACGTCGCCGTCGGCGGCCTCGTCGGATTCGACGATATTGGCGGTAGCCATCGACGGAAGTGCGATGGCGATGGCGCAAAGGCTGGCGATGAAGGCAAGGCGTCGAAGATTCATACGACCAACTCCGGATGGTGGACAACTGGTAATTCGTCGCCTTGATACCCCAAAGGCAGTCGTGGAGCAAATAATCGTGGAAGCCATCGGGTGCGGTGGCGTCGACGAGCAAGGCAGGGCCGGCGCGGCGGCGACGGCGATCCAGAAGAGCACAACAGGGCGGTGGCCACGGGCTATTCCGGGTTACCTACTGCGACCGGTCTCCGGGAGCAAAGGGGCGCAGGTAGTCCGGGATGTGGCCGGTATCGATGGACTCCGCCAGTCCGTAGCCGGTGGCCGCACTGAGAAGGATGCCATTTCGACCGTGGCCGACCGACAGATAAAGACCGTCGATGGCGGTGGGGCCGATGACCGGCTGGTTGGCCAGTGTCAGGGGGCGAAAGCCGGTCCAGGTATCGAGGA
>LFFM01000777.1_pt1 | contig 22499 bp, 19 predicted proteins | sample 643131 | NCBI WGS metagenome assembly LFFM01 (sample SAMN03777445, study PRJNA286221) | soda lake metagenome | biome: soda lake; feature: Kulunda steppe; material: water; isolation source: sample Tc-Br brine of Tanatar trona crystallizer | place: Russia: Kulunda steppe | collected 2011-07
AGATTCCGGGTTTTGATGGGGCGGAGAATTTGGCGGGTGCCCAGCGGGTTCATGACAAAATGGGGCGACTCTTCACCGAGTGGGCGGGAAAAGACGACCCCGATGAGGTGTTCCCGCCGGTGTACCCTGTCGACTCGGACTTCGACCGTGCCAGATAGCCACTTAGAGTTTTCCAGCACAGTAAAGTACGGGCGTGAGAATCCAGAAACATGCCTGAGAGCAAGTATTTCAAGCTACCGAAAGCCGAACAACAGCGCGCGGCCCGACTTCACGCCGACTCGACGGTCATCGACGGCCTCATCGCCACTGATGCGTACCTGATGGAGTCCGATTACGGGTCGCACCTTTTTGAAGGGGGTGTAAACGCGGCGAACTTCACGGTTGCGAGCTACGGCGATGAGTTCGTCTCCGCCACGGAGAAGATAGCAGAGTACCACAGGGCTGCAGAACGACTCGAGGCCCGGATTGTAGAGACCGTCGATGACATTCGTGACGCTTCAGACCGCGACGAACTGGCTATCGTCTTGGGCTTTCAGGACACCCGCCCGATAGGAAACGACATCTGGAAACTGGAGGTGTTCGCCGAACTCGGCGTCCGGGTGATTCAGCTCACTTACAACGAGCAGAACTACGTCGGCGCGGGCTGCTGCGCCGAGACAGACGCCGGCCTGTCGTGGTTTGGGAAGGACCTCGTCGACAGAATGAACGAACTTGGGCTGGTCATCGACCTCTCGCACTGCGGCGACGAGACAACAATGGACACGATAGAACGCTCGTCTGACCCAGTGGTGTGCACTCACGTCGGGATGCGAGAGTTGTGTGATGCTCCGGCCCGAAACAAGACCGACGAGCAACTCCGCGCACTCGCCGATCACGGGGGCGTTGTGGGAATTACGTTCTTCCCGCCGCTGGTCAAGCGAAAGCCGGGTAGCTACCGAGTAGCCCGCTCGACCGTTGACGACGTGCTCGACCACATCGATTACGCAGTCGACCTGATAGGCGTCGACCACGTCGGCTTCGGCACCGACCTCGACGACCTATCGCTGGATCGGGGCGTGACACCTCCGACTTCCGCGCTCAGAAACTACCGCCCGAACCACCCCGACGTTTACGGGGCGGGACAGACCGAAATCTACGACCCGTATCCCGATGGGATCAACCGGCACACGAAACTGGCTACGCTCACTGAGGGCCTCATCTCCCGCGGCTACTCTAATATTGAAATCACCAAAATTCTTGGCGGCAACTTCCTCCGACTGTTCGAAGAGGTCTGGACTAGCTAATTCTCTGTCGTCAGCATGCCAATATATAATACGTAATCTGGTGATTGTATATATGTTCATGTCCGAGTACACAGTCGACTACACACTTTCTGCAACAGACGACAACGTCCACTCCGAGTGGGACCGAACACTTGAGCCGGTTCTGGAAGTCGAACCGGGGGATACGATAACCTTCGAGTGCCGTGATGCGTGGGACAGCCTCATCAAAGAAGACACCACTGCCGAGGGTGTGCCGAAGGCGCTGGAGAAGCGGGAGGGAGGGATGCCGATTACCGGTTCCGTCGCTGTCGAGGGTGCGTCGCCGGGAGACGTGCTGGCAGTCGAGATTCTAGACGTCGAGCACGACAGTTGGGGCTGGACAGTATTCCGTCCCAGCACGGACGAGTTCGGATTGCTCTACGAGGAATTCGAGGAGTGGGGACTCCACTACTGGCATCTCGACGAAGATGTGGGTCATTTTGTTGATGGAATCGAGGTTCCACTCGACCCATTCCCGGGAACTATCGGTATCGCCCCCGCTGACGAGACGACGCGGTCGATGGGGCCGCCACACGACGCAGGCGGGAATATGGACAACAAACACCTAACGGCGGGGACGACGCTATACCTCCCGGTCGAGGTCTCGGGGGCGCTATTGAGCATCGGCGACGGCCATGCCGCACAGGGCGACGGCGAAATCTGCGGGGGCGCTATCGAGACGCCAATTTCGATAGACGTACGCGTCGACGTTCAACACGACCGGAATATCTCACAGCCCCAGTACCACATGTCCGGAGGTACTGCCTCCCGGGGCGACGTCCCGACGTACTCGACGATGGGTATCAGCAGCGACCTGATGGACGCGGCACGTAAGGCGACACGGTCCATGGTCGACCATCTGCACGAGGAACGGGGTCTGTCGAAACACGACGCCTACATCCTCACCTCCGTCGCGGCGGATTTGAAAATCAACGAGGTCGTCGACAAACCGAACTGGGCGGTCTCCTCGCACCTCCCAGAGGACATCTTCCCAGCGTAATATCATTGAATTTCAAACAGTCGAGAACAGTTTTTATAGACTCAGGAGTTGACGAAATCGGAGACGACGTCGACGAATTCTGGGGCCTTGTCGGTCTGCGTGTGGTGTTTCGAGCCGGTCCAGATGTGCATCTGTGCGTCGTCGAGCCCTTTGAAGAATTCGTAGGCGTCGTCAAGGGGTTTGTGTGGGTCGTGACCGCCCCGGTCGAAGTCGGAGTCGTCGTACTGACCGAGCGAGTAGAACGGGTTCGTACTCCACGGGAGCAACACGGGTACTTCGAAGTTCTCCGGCTGGCGGGAAACTGGCGTTCCCTCGTAGGCCAGCGTCTTGTTGTAGAGATGTGCAGAGCCGCGAATCGCATCGTCGCGCTCGTTGTTGAACTCCCAGTTTCGCAGTTCTATTTCGTAGAGACGGTCGATTTTCTCCTCCGTAACTTCCCGCCAGAACGGGTGATGCTTCGTCTCAGTGAAGTAATGTACCCGGTACTTTTCGACTTCTTTACGCACCTCCTCTCTCCTAGGCTCGGTGGTGGTCGTGCTGGGTGCGGGCGTGCCGAACTCTCGGACGGTCATCCCCCCGTTGACGGGAACGCAGTGGTCGACGAGATCCGGCCGTCGGAGCGCGATGTGACAGGAGATGGTGGCTCCCTCGCTGTTACCGACGAGTGAGACGGACTCAAGACCGAGCTCCTCGATGAACTCGGTGATAAACTTCGCTCGTTCGGCCGGATAATAGTCAATCTTGCCGCGCGGCTCGGTGAACCCGAACCCGGGCTGATCGAGCGCGATGACACGGAACTGCTCGCTGAACCCATCAAGAACTGCAGCCCAGTTCATTTCAGCACACGAGCTGAGTCCACCCCCGTGTATCAACAGCAACGGGTGTCCTTCTCCGAAGTCGTAGTGGTGAACGTCGACACCGTCGACCTCGAGGTACGAACCGCTCTCTATCAGTGTTTGCCAGTTGTCGGACATCATCCGGATTGAAGAGAGGAGATCATTTATAATTACCCTCTCCCCCGCTCGTTTATAATTGCTCCTGGTAAGCCCACCGGCCGATAGACCGCAATAACCACTCCGGCTGTTCGTTGACTGTCTCTCAAATCTCCTCGGGACTCCGGTCTGTCATCTCGACGTTCTGTGAGGTTACGGAGGTCTCGCTCCCGACGCGGAGATCAACTCAAGGGCCGACCCGCTCGAAATAACTGACGAGGTGGATACCAACCTTGTGGGAGACGCTGGGCGCTCAAATCATGTTTGATCGTTGCTCCCCGTCGGCGGGAGCGCTCCATCAACGTGCATTCGGAGGGTGAACGCTTCCGAACCACCCTGTGCAGCGTGGACGTGCTTTTTATTTTGAAGATCCTCTTCTCGGGCGGACCCTCGCTCGACGCGAGCACGACAGAATCGTCGAAGTCGGTGTTCTTGAAATTCTTGGGTGTTCCGTAACCTAGTTGACGAGACGGTCTTCGATTTGACACTGCTCGGAACAAGTGTGGGAGAGAATCTGGTGTTGCTGGTCGAACGTCCTCGTAGGCGAAAGCTCCTGTAGCGTGAGCGTCGTCTTCCCGCGCCACCAACCGGAGATCTCGGGCTCGAAACCGAACGATTCGAACGTTCGCTCGATGACGACCGCTCCGTCTTTCTCTCCCTGCTGGCCTAGGTGACGGTTTCTGATCGTTACAAATTCTCCAAGGTGTCCCAGCCGGTGATGCTGGTGTACGCTGCACCCACGACTGCTGCTGGCAGGTATTTCATCGTCTGGTCTGTCAAATAATAATAATAATAATAAATGTACCCGTTCGGGGGAACTGCTTAGATGGTGGGATCAAAATAGGTGGGTAGTACGATGACGACAAACACGACTGTAACAGTCGAGCGACTCGAACTGGCCAGACTTCCGTCAGGAACAGAAGTCACGACTCACCTCCATAGATTCGACGGCGACCGGGACGGACCGACCGTGTACCTGGAGGCTGCCGTTCACGGCCGCGAAATCAACGGCGTCGAGGCGATTCGTCGGGTCAGCCACGAACTTGCCGGGCACGAACTCAGCGGAGAAGTGCGAATCGTCCCGGTGGCGAACCCGCTGACGTTCGACCTTCAGCGGTACATGCTCCCGGACGTGTTGGATTATACACACCTCTGGACCGCGAACATGGAACGAACGTGGCCAGGCGACCTGGAAGGGAGCCTCCACGAACGAATGTCTGCAACGCTGTGGGAACACGTCGAGAGCGCCGACACAATAATTGACCTGCACACCGGCTCACAGGACACTTACCCCCACACCTTCTACACGGAGGGTGACCGCGAATCGCGGGATATAGCGCAGGCATTCGGCACCGACCTCGTAATGCCATCTGGAGCGTCGCCACGGTCGCCTGACTGGCCCACACACCGGGAGGTCACTGGAACACTCCGATCGATTGCAAACCACCAGGGCATCCCTAGCATGATTGCGGAACTTGGAGATGCGTACCGGATCGACGAACCCGTTGTCGACGTTGGCGTCACCGGTGTATTGAATGTTCTGCGCCACCTAGATGTCCTTGACGACGAACCAGAGAACAATGGAACGGGGACGTTGGCCGTCCACGATCGCGAAACTGGCTCGTTCGCTGCGGCGAACTCGGGGCTGTTCGTTACGAACCCAGACATCACACTCGGGCAGACCGTTGACCCGGGTGACAGACTCGGAACGTTGTATCATCCCACAAAATTTGAGAAGGTACAGGACATCATCTCAGAGCGTCAAGGGGTGGTATACTACCTGCGGAATCGGGGAACAGTGACGGGTGGCGAGCGCGTCGCCGCGCTCGCGTTTGAGGAATGAACTGACAGCTACCACCTATCTTTTTATCGACCGTCTCCAAAATTTTTGAGTATGAGCGAGGATACTGGGTCAGTCGTGACCGTAGACGGTCGTATCGAACCGGATCAACTCGGCGTCACGCTGCCACACGAGCACGTCTTCGCCGACTGGGTGGCAGACAAGTTCAGCGAACCCGGCTCGGCGGTCGAGCGGAAACTGGCACGAGAGCCAATCAAACTGGAGACGCTGTGGTACGTCCAACACAACCAGTCCAGCCACCTTGACAACCTCAGGCTTGACTCGTTCGAGGACGCCTGCGACGAACTCGATCGATATCGCCAAGCTGGCGGTGATTCGATTATCGACGTCACGCCCAAGAACGTGGGTGGCGACCCCGATCGCGTCAGGGCGGTGAGCCAGGAGACCGGCGTCCAGATCGTCCACGGGACAGCGTTCTACACGCGGAGTTCCCACCCTGACCGCATCAACGAAATGAACCGGGAGGACGTCGCCGAGGAATTCACCCGGGACATCCGAGACGGAATTGGTGACACGAGCGTGCGCGCGGGAATCATCGGTGAAATCGGCGTCACCGACACGGCGGAAGACAGGGGAGACCTCGACAACGAGTTCCACGAGGAGGAACTTACTATCTTGCGCGGCGGCGTCGACGCTGCTCTCCGGACGGGCGCGTCCATCACCATCCACCCGCCGTTTCGGCGCTCCGCTGAGTGGCCGACGTCGCGGCGGTGCGTGGAACTGCTCGACCTCATCGAAGACGAAGGATTGCCCGCCGATCGGGTGGTGTTCTGCCACCGCGACCAGTCAAAGTGGCTCCACCAGGATTTAAAATATCAGAAGGAACTCGCAGAGCGCGGGGCATACGTCGAGTTCGACCTGTTCGGACACAAAGATGGGCCGCTCCCGTCGCTTGGGGACGCTCGCCCCTCCGACACCGACCGGATACAGTGGATACAAGAAATGTTGTCAGAAGGGTACACCGAACGGTTGTTGCTCTCGCACGACGTGTACCTGAAATATTCGCTCACTAAGTACGGCGGGGGAGGATACAGCTACCTCCTCGACAACGTCCTGCCAGTGCTCCCCGCTTTTGGTGTGAGCGAAGCACAGATACAGATGATTGTGGAGGAGAATCCGAAGCGCGTCCTGACGTTCGAAGAGCCGCAGTAGCACGCCGTGGATAAGTAAAAGTTAAGATATCATCAGACCATTGTCTGTTCGCATCATGGCAAATCTTATCGACCTCTCCGGTTATATCGAGGAGAACCAGCCGATGGCAGGATCAGCCGACGAAACTCGTATCTTCACCAATCTGACTCACGAAGAGCGAGGATTTCAGGTAAAAAAGGACCTCGAAGAGAGAGGCAGGGACAGCGAGACCGAGTACGTCCGTCGCCACCTTCGGGCGGAGCGCGAAGGATGGGAAGAAGAACAGCCGATGAACCGTACACTCATGGTCAGCGAACACGGGCCGACGCACGTCGACTCTATCGACCACCTCGAACCCACCTCGGATCTTTCTATCGACAACATGCCACTCGAGTGGTTCTACGGAAACGCAATCGGACTGGACGTTTCACAGGTTGACTATCCTGACCCGATTACAATCGAAGTCCTCGAGGAGGAACTTGAAAAGAACGACCTCGAAATCAACGATGGTGACATCGTCACGCTCGAAACTGGCAACCGAGCGGCGAACTACTCGACGACGGACAAAGAAAAGAAACATCGGTACAACTCGAAGTTCGTCGGTCTCACCGAAGACGCTGCCACGTGGCTCGTCAACCAAGGAGCGAAGGGACTCGGCATCGACTCGATTAGTGTCGATCACCCGCCAAACATCTACCCTGACTACAACTTTCCCGTTCACGCTCTGGCGTCACGCGAAGAGATAGTTATCTGGGAGAATCTCGCGAACCTCGACAAGGTTGCTGGGATAGAGTACACGTTCTCCGGCTTCCCGCTGAAAATTCGGGACGGAACCGGTTCGCCCGTCCGAGCAATCGGTATCGTCGAGTAATCTGTTCGGTTCCGTAGTGCGTCTATTTAATGCTGTATTTCACCAGTGGTGTCCTGATTGTGACATCGGATTAGTGCTTGGACTCGCACCGATGGTCGACCTCGCCGAGGGTATCGAGTGGCTCAATAGCAGCGAGCCTGTTTACAGACAGTGGCCGCAACCCATGCCCGTTTAGGAATCTGGCTGAGGTCGGAGATCTCGCCGTCAACGTTGGAACCGCTGCACCGGTGGCGTTCTTCCATTTCGGCGACCGCAATATATCGTTCTTCGGTGGCCTCAACGCCTAACGACATGATTCGCTTATACACGGACAAGAAGGTGTACATCGAGCGCGGCCTGGACGCCTGGGTAGGGTGTTTTCACGTGGATAGGAGGTATTCTCACGTGGCAAGGCCCAACTCGGTGAGCAGCCATCTTGGATCCTGTGCATCTGATATTTCTGGATACTCTGCGTTCCTTCGCACCGTGACAATAGTTTTATATTATGATGGATACAGTGGTGGATTGTGAGCAAAAGTACATCCTACGAGACGATTGTGGAGCACGCGAACCGTATTCACAACATCGAACAGGCAGACCACATTCTCCGCTGGGATTCTGACGTGATGATGCCCGATGGTGGCGCGAAAGCACGTTCGAATCAACGAGCTACGCTCTCCAAGACTATGCACGACCTCCGCTCTTCCGAGTCTCTCGGGAATGCGCTCGGCGCAGTCGACGAGAGCAGCCTGAGCGAGGAGCAGCAGGCAGTTGTCCGCGAGATTCGCCGCGAACACGAAATTATCTCTTCCGTTCCTACTGAACTGAATGACAGAATCGCGAACGTGACCGCCGCCGCGCACGAGGCGTGGAAGGAGGCCAAAGCGACCGACGACTGGAGTACGTTCGCCCCGGAGTTCGAACAGCACATCGAACTCCGTAAAGAGTGGGCCGAGCACGTCGACCCCGACGGCGACCCCTACGAGGTGCTCTGGAAGAACAAACTCGGATACACCTCACAGCCGTACATCGACCTCTCGACGGTCAACGAGGTGTTCGACCAACTCCGAAAGGCACTGCCGCCGCTTATTCAGGACGTGCGAGACAGCGACGCACACATCGCAACAGATGCGTTCACCGAACGCGGACTGTACGACCCGGATGATCAGAAGGCCGCCTTTGAGGACGTCCTTGACGTCGTCGACATAGACTGGAGTCGCGCTCGTTTCGACACCGCACCCCATCCATTCTCCTACGGAAACGCCTACGACGTCCGCCTGACAACACGCTTCGACGAGAACGATCCGACGAGCGGGTTCACCGCAACGATGCACGAGTTCGGGCACACCACTTACCACCACGGCCTGCCCCGAGAACACTACGGCACGCCGCTGGCCCGCGCTCGCGGGCTGACCATTCACGGCTCCCAGTCCGGCGTCTGGGAGAACCACGTGGGCCGCTCCGAGGCATTCTGGGAGTTAATACTCCCCATCTTCAGGGAGTACTTCCCGCAGCTAGAGGACGTCACCGCCGGGGAGGCCTACGAGGCGGTCAACCAGGTCAACGAGAACAACGTCATACGGACCTCCGCGGACGAGTTGACGTACAATATGCACGTCATCGTCCGAACCGAACTCGAGCAGGCGCTTATCGCCGGCGAAATAGATGTCGACGAGGTTCCACAAGTGTGGGAGGAAAAGTACGAAGAGTACCTTGGTGTCAGCCCCGGCTCCGACAGCGAAGGCCCGCTGCAGGATCCACACTGGTCCGGCTCCATTCCCGGCTTTATCAATTACACCCTTGGTCACCACGTCCTCGCTGCGCAAATTAGGAACGCAGTCGAACAGGATCTTGACTTCGACAGCCTTGTCCGTGACGGAGAGTTCAGCCCCATCCGGGAGTGGATGACCGAGAACATCCACAAACACGGCCAGCGGTACATGTCACAGGAACTCGTTCATCGTGCGACGGGTGAAGAGATTACGGCCAAACACTTCCTCGGATACGTCGAGGACAAGTATAGGACCCTGTACGACTGCTGAACACTTTTTTTGTCGCATCGAATTCGGCTGCTACGATACCTTTTTACGAATCTGGACAGATATTCGGGTTATGCACTATTCCGGGCGTGTCCAGCAAATCGAACCGTCGGCAACCGTCGCCGTTGGGAACCTGGCAGCAGAGCTTCGAGCGAGTGGTGTCGATATCTCGGACCTCAGCGTCGGCGAACCCGACTTTGGAACGCCCGAGAACGTCGTCAAGGCTGGACAGCAAGCCATGGCAGCGGGTCACACCGGCTATCCACCATCGAGTGGCATTCCCGAACTACGGGAGGCGATTACCGATAAGCTCGCACGCGATGGGTTAAATCACAATCCTGACGAGATTATCGTCACGCCAGGGGCGAAGCAGGCGCTGTTCGAGACGATTCAGGCGCTCGTTGACCCCGGAGACAAAGTGGTATTACTAGACCCTGCGTGGGTGTCCTATCGGGCGATGATAATCCTTGCGGGTGGATCAATAACTGCCGTGGATACGACGCCGCACGAGTTCCGACTCGCGTCCGCTTTGGACGACCTGGCGGAGGCAGTTGACGACGACACAGAGCTCCTGATCATCAACTCGCCCTCGAATCCGACCGGCGCAGTGTACTCCGACTCTGCTCTCGAAGGAGTTCGTGACCTCGCAGTCGACCACGACGTAACCGTCCTGAGCGACGAAATCTACGAGGGTATCACCTACGATGGCGACGCACCCAGTCCGGGCGCGATTGACGGGATGGCCGATCGAACAGTGACTGTCAACGGCTTCTCGAAAGCGTACGCGATGACTGGGTGGCGGCTAGGCTACCTCGCGGGTCCGTCAGATTTCGTTAGTCAGGCGGCGAAAGTTCACAGCCACTCCGTCACGTGCGCTCCGAACTTCGTCCAACACGCTGGTGTCGAGGCGCTCGAAAACACCGACGACAAAGTCGAGCAGATGGTCGAAGAGTTTCAAGTTCGTCGGAACCTGCTCGTCGAGTTGCTCGCCGACCACGACATCTCCATCAACACCCCTGACGGTGCGTTCTACGTGATGGTGCCGGTCGACGAGAACGACCAGGCGTGGTGTGAGAACGCACTGGAGGAGGCACACGTCGCCACGGTTCCCGGGAGTGCGTTCGGAGTGTCCGGTTACGCTCGATTCTCATACACTTGCGGCCAAAACCAGCTCCAGGAGGCTATCGATCGGCTGTCGACGAACGGTTTCCTCTAACCCGAGCAGCCACTAATGAGACTTTTCGACCAGTTTCATTTGAACGTTGATTGCATCCCCCGTAATTGTGGGGCCATGATACATGAGATGTGTTAGATAAGTGTTAACTCGAAAAACACACCACACTGGTACAAGCCCGTCAGCGAGATACCGAGTATCGTGACGAGCGATTGAGCAACGGTATACGACAACACAGGCATAGCACATCTCGAATTACGGTCTATTGGTCACCGACGCTTGGCAGGTGAAGTGGGTAGCGCCAAACCTTTTATCTTGGCCCTCACTAATCTTCAACTATATTTAGACATGCAAACAGTAGCAAAAATCGAAGACGTCGTTATTGTTGGTGGTGGTGACGCAGGTAAATTAGCAGCATTAATTTTCAAGCAATCTAATCCATCGCTTTCAGTTAGCGTCATCGACGACTCATCTGAACCGCCAAGAAAAGTTGGAAAATCCACTTTTTCTAGTATTACATGGATTCTCCACGATAGGCTTGAGATCGACACTATGGAGTTCATTCGAGAAGTTAACCCCGTGTGGAAACATAGTGTTTGGCTTGAAGATTGGACGGGAGCCGAGTTTTTTACGCCGTTCGACCTCAAACATCTGATGGACAAGTCGGACTCACCGCTGGAGAACGTCCACCTTCGCTATCGGTCCGGAAACTTCAGCAGTATAAATGAACTGGCCACCTACCACAATAAAACTCCATACATTGAAGTCGATGGGGTCGGGCGTCATCAGTACTATCCGTATGTCGCGTACCACCTGAACGTCCACAAATTCAATAACTACCTCCACGAACTTATGAACCGACGGAATATCGATGTTTTCGACGAGCGAATTGACGCAGTTCATACAGACGGGGATCAGATAACCAGCATTGAGAGCAAGTGTGCGACACACGAGGCAGACCTGTACGTCGACGCGACCGGGTTCCAGCGGGTGCTGGCGTCAGAGCTTCCCACCTCATTTTCCGAGTACGATTTTTCACTCGATTCCGCGCTTGTCACACAACTCCCAATAAACTTAGAAGATATCGTCCCGGCAACAGTTGTGAAGACGCTCGATAACGGGTGGACATGGCAAATCGACACAACTGATTCGCGCGACTTAGGATACGTGTTCGCTTCTGAATACACGACGTCTGACGAAGCAGAACGGGCGTTTAGGAAGCAGTACAACATTCCCGACGACATCAGCACCTCACTGTACGAGTTCACTTCAGGGAAGTTCGACCGGCCCTGGATAGGAAATTGTCTTCTTGCTGGGGATGCGTTCGGGTTTGTCGAACCACTGCAAGCGACCTCGCTTTCTACTCACGCCCACGTCATTTGCGACATTGTCGACCAGTTGACGGAAAACAGTTGGGTGATGCATGATGGGGTCCGGGGTATCGCCAACAAAATTGTCAACACATACTGGCGTGAAATATACAACTTCTTGACGACGTTCTATCGATATTCGCACGGTGAAACAGCGTTCTGGCGAGATATGCAGTCTGTCGGTGACAACAAGGGCTGGTTTCAGTACGAAAAAGAGTACAGAGCCGGCGCGGCGTTCACGATCTCAAAGGCGAAATGGGCAAACGAGGGCATAGCGTTCGGAAAGATGTTCAACGTCCACCAGACTGATTATACGATGTATCAACTTGGTGTCCCCATCGACATTCACGAGTCGGACAATATCGAGGTGTCTGTTGAAGCGCAAGCACACGTCAAAGACGAGACGGAGTCAGTCGCGGAAACCGTCGACGCGTTTCTCACGTATCCCGAACTGTACTCATCAGATTGCTTCGGCGAACCAAAACAACTCAATGCCGACGACGAACCCGGAACGAGAAACGAATTTGAAACCTGAAATTTACTGACCTGATTACAATCCGATAGATGCGTACTATTATAATAACTTGGCTAATCTGGTGAGGTAATATGAATGGCTCAACAAGGTTTATTGACCCTCCGACTCGGGAGGAGATAGCGGCAATTGGAAAACAAAACTTTCTCGATCTACGTGAGAGCGAGATCACGTTCATCGAAGAACTCGTTCACGAGTACTTACCTATCTACCGCCGAATCGACAGAATCCCACAACCAATGCCTGAGTACAAGCATACTGACCGGGATCCGGGGTACCGTCCAGATTCACAGGAGGATCCGTTCAACGCGTTCGTCCGGAAGTGCCACGTCCCAGGTAGCGACGGCGGCCTTCTTTCGGGATACGAGGTAGGACTGAAAGACAACATTCCGGTCGCCGGCATCGAAACCACGGTCGGTTCGCCGATGATGGACGGCTACGTCCCTCAGCGCGATGCGACAGTCGTCTCCAGACTGCTCGATGCAGGCGCGACGATTACTGGTAAACTGACGACGACTCCGTTTTCAGTCGGCGATAACTTCCACGACCCGGGAGTTAACCCCCGAGACAACTCCCGGGACGCTGGGGCGTCGTCTACGGGGTCCGCAATCGCTGTCGTCACTGGTGACGTGGACGTCGCACTCGGTGCGGACCAGGGCGGATCCATTCGTCAGCCTGCATCGTGGTGTGGCTGCGTCGGCCTCAAACCGACCTGGGGGCTGGTTCCCTACACTGGAATCCAGTCGCTCGACGATACTATCGACCACGTCGGTCCCATGGCAACGACAGTCGAAGACTGCGCCCGCGTACTGGAGGCGATCGCGGGATACGACCCGCTTGACGCCCGTCATCGCCGAAAAACCCCGGAGCGGGACGAGGCGTCTTATCACGGAGCAATCGGCGACAACATCGGCGACCTCACTGTGGGGATTCTCACGGAGGGATTCGAAGACAAAGAAGGGGATGAGGAGGTTTACGACAGCGTACGGACCGCGATCAACGAACTTGAAGCGCTCGGGGCAAATATTACGGAGGTTTCGGTTCCCTACCACCACGACGGCGCGTTTCTGTCAACTGTCATCATGAACGAGGGTGGTGCGGCGAAGGTTCAGAATGAAGGACTGACACCACTCACCACCGGGTACTACGACGTAAACTTTGCCGAATCGTTCGGAAAGGCCCGCCGGGTCCGCGGTGACGACATCTCGCTTCGAATCAAGGCGAAAATAGTCTTCGGGGAGTATCTCGCCGATACGTACCAGCGTCGGTATTATGCAAAGGCACAGAACCTCGCCCGTGAGCTGACCGCCGCGTATGATGACGCTCTGGAGGACGTCGACGTTTTTGCACTCCCAACGTGGACTACCACCGCTCCGCCACTCGCGGTGGCCGAGACGTACGAGGAAGCGCTCGAAAATACCCACACTACGTGGACATCGGGCCACATGTCGACTACGTCACAATTCAACGTCAGCGGACACCCGGCGCTGACGGTTCCCTGCGGAACTGTCGACGGCCTGCCTGTCGGTTTGCAACTCGTAGGACGGCACTTCCAGGAAGACCTTCTCTTCAGGCTTGCAGACGCCTTCGAACGGAACGTAAACTGGGAGTCGTTGTAGCTCTTCTCTTTATTTATTTTTATATTTTATATTCTGTTTGGGAATAAATTTATACGTCTGGTGAGGACATTCGCAACTGCAATGGTTGAACTAGTAGACCTAGCTGGATACATAGAGGAGGGACAGCCTGGCGTCGGATCGGAGACTGTGCTGTTCACAACACTGACGCACGCCGAACGTGGTATACAGGTAAAACGCGACCTGGAAAGCCGGGGACTGAACGGCGAGACTGAGTACGTCAGGCGTCATCTCAAGGCAAAGTTCGAGGGGTACGAGGAGGAACAGCCGATGACTCGCACTATGATTGTCAGCGAGCACGGCCCGACACACGTTGACTCCATAGACCACCTCGACCCCACGTCCGAACTGTCCATCGACAACATGCCGATGGAGTGGTTCTATGGGGACTGCATCTGTCTCGATGTATCTGACGTCGACTACCCGAACCACGTGACGAAAGACCGAATCGAGACGGAGCTTGACCGAACCGGACTGGAGATTCCCGAGGGTGGTACGATCTTGCTCAACACCGGCCACCACGAGGAGAACTACTCTGCGACGGACTACGAAAAGAAGCACATCTATGAGAACGAGTGGGTTGGGATGACCGAGGGGGCCGGGGAGTTCGTTGTGGAGGAGGGCGCACGAGCAATCGGTATCGACGCCATCAGCGTGGACAATCTGGAGAACATCGAACCCAACTACGCGTTCCCCGTGCACGCACTGGCGTCTAGGGAGGAGATTGTGATCTACGAGAATCTCGCCAACCTGTCTGCTGTGGCTGGTAAGTCTTTCACGTTTGTTGGTATGCCACTTAAGATTCGGGAGGGGACTGGCTCACCGGTTCGACCATTTGCCATTTTTGAGTCGGAATCGTAGTTGATTCCGTACAGGTGTGTACTTACTCTTGGGTTGGTTTCTTTGCTGTTACCATTGAAACTTTTATTTGGTCCGAACTGGTGACGAACTCCCTCAGTTACTGATTGGCAACAACCGTCTCATAGGGGGTGTCAACATTATAAAAAAGGAAGTGGTCAAGCTATTGAGAGTTGGTGGAACTCAATACTTGACCAGTGGTGGATTTGCTCAACAAGATGCCCGTCGTCCTCAAAGAAAGCAGTCTCACGCAGCCTCCTTATCCCACCATTTTATATACATAATTTGGATGAATTCTAACTAAGGTATAGCGTGCATTTCTCGGCTGGCGCGCCGAGATCAACCCAGTTGGCACTACGCCAACCGTACCCACTACCGCTTCAAAATGCTGAAAATCATTGCTCTCGTGGATGTCGAAACGTTGCATCACCGACATTCACTCGATCACACCCACAACACCCTCGTGTGCAGTGATCGATAACCACCAGCGCTCCATGTCAGAAACCGTCTTCTTCTTCTTCACCAAGCGCACGCACAACGGATCCAACCGTGCACAAAGATGGTGGTTAGAGGTCTATTAAATATTGACAAAAACTACCGTCTACAACCTCCGTTGGAGCGTCCGATACCCGTGAAATCTACCTCTGAGTACCGAGCGCACCCAAGATATAAATAGGTTAAAAAATATGGTTATACTATGAGTTCTGGTAACAAACTCGGTATACCAGGTGTTAGTGTGGAAGATCTCAATGGTCCCAAGATAGACCGCAGAACGACGATGAAACTGCTTGCAGCGTCGGGAATGGCTGGACTTGCTGGGTGTACCGGTGACGACAGTAGTGACACCACTGGTGACGATAGTGGTGATGCGGCAAACTTCACGGGCGGAACACTCAATGCGGGCTCTCAAATCGGTGAGTGGTCTGACGTCGAACCGATGAGAATTGCAGCATCTCAGATTCAGCGGTGGATGCGAAATTGGTCTCACGGCGCACTTCGAACTAATGGAAATCTCGAAATCGTCCCCGAAATGGCTGTGGACTGGGAAGTCTCCGAAGACCCGTTCAGTATCACGCTGGAAATTCAGGAAGGTATTCAGTTTCACAGCGGAAGAGAAGTGCTGGCAGAAGACTTCGTCTACGCAGTTGAACGGGCCAGAGAACATCCGGAGAGCAATATTTTGGGTGAGACTAGTTTCCTGAAAGATCCCATTGATGGTGAAGGTGTAGAAGTGTTAGACGATTACCGTATTAGGTACAACTACACACAGCCCTACGCACCAGCGCTAATCGACCTAACGACTAGGGGTCGTATATCGACACCGGTTGACGAGAATGCTGTCGACGAGATGGGTGACGAGGCGCACAACCTCGAACCTATCAGTACGGGTCCGTTCGAAGTGGCAGAACACGTCCCCGGAGATTTTATCCGGCTCGAAGCGTTCGACGACTTCTACGCCGCAGACGACGACGGCAACCGTATTCCATATCTAGATGAGATCCGAGTCGATTTCATTCCCGAAGCTGAGACGGCAGTCAGTGCACTGCTTACTGGCGAAATCCAGTTCCTCGACAGGGTTCCACAAGGCCAGGTGCCACAACTTGAGGGACAAGACAACCTCAATCTGGTAATAGAGCCTATGCTCCGGTACGAGGGGCTTGTCTTGAACCACGCACGCGAGCACGCAGACACACCAGAAAAACGGAGAGTTATTGCAAAGCTATTGGATAACGAAGCGTTCGTCGAGCGCGCTCTCAGCGGAAATGGGACACCAATTACCGGCCCGTTAGCACCCACCCACGGATGGGTGTACCGTGACGAGTACGCTGAGGAAGGTGCCGAACCCGGCGGTGAATTAAAAGACCCATCGCAGCGCTACGACCCCGAAGGCGCGCTGGAAATTATAGAGGAAGAAGGACTGGAGGGAATGTCCTTCACTATCCAGACGACGTCTGCCAATGAGCGCAACGCACGAATTGTTCGTTCGTTGATTCAGGACGCATCGGAAGGTAACATCGAAGTTAACATCGAGATGATTACTGACGCTCAGCTCAGTGACCTACTAGGCGATCCCCACCCCTTTGACGCAACGTTCCTAGGCGGAGGTGGTCCAGACCCCGACGGAATGATGTACAACTTCTGGCGGCTTCCGCCAGAGAGTAAACACCCGGAACTCGTAGACGAGGGGCTCTCCGGGCCTGAAGAGGAAGGATACGACGGCATCTGGAACCACGAGAGGTTCACGAATGAACGTGTCCACGAGCTGCTAGCACAGCAAAGATCAATTCCTAACCAAGAGGAACGTGCAGAAGTTCTTTGGGAGATTGAAGACCTCTGCATCCGTGACGTCTCTCGCGTCTTCCTGAGCGTTGATGATAATGTTACAGGTATCGGCGAAACGCTCCAGAACTTCTCCATCCGCGACGAAAATCAGGATCTACAAGAGGTCTGGCTGGACGAATAAACGACAAACACCTGAAACTAGCTTTCACGATTCAATCATTCTTTTTTCGAAGATAGATTCAGCGTCAAGAGACATTGACGGCGGTACGACTAAATTGGCACCTAGTATAAATGTCCGATAGATTCAAATGGATTGCTAATTATATGACACACGTTATCAAAGAATGAAGCGTTATATTATTAAGCGCGTTCTCCACTCAGTGTTCGTTATTTGGATGGTTGCTACGGCAGTCTTCCTCGGACTCCGGGCTATCCCGGGGGGGCCAGAAGTTGCAGTTTTTGGCCCCGACGCTGACCCACAAGCGCTTGAAGCCTTTCGAGCAGAATATGGTTTAGACCGTCCGTTACACGAGCAGTATCTCCACTGGATGGGTAATCTGCTCACAGGAGATCTCGGAACGAGTATGACCGGAAGTCAAGAAGTTGTTGATATGATTATGCTGAATGGGCCACGAACCCTTTCGATTGCTGCTTTGGGCATTCTAATCGGGCTCACTATCGCAATTCCGACAGGAATAATCAGCGCAACACGACGGCGCACGATGGCCGATTACATCGCGACTGTCGGAGCGTTTCTCGGCCTCTCAATGCCCGCGTTCTTCGTCGGGATTCTCTTAGTGGTGCTGTTCGGCGTGTACATTGGTCTTTTACCAACGTTTGGCTACTCCTCGTTACAGAGTGAGGGGTTCGTTCCGTGGTTCAAGAGTATATTACTTCCAGGTATTGCAGTGGGAACACCCTACGCTGCGATCGTAATGAGGATGATGCGTGGTTCGTTAATCGACGAACTCAACAAACCATATATGCGTACTGCTCGCGCGAAGGGACTTTCTAACCGCGTCCGGTTCTACAAACATGCACTCCAGAATGCCATGATTCCCGTCGTGACGATCGCCGGAATTCAGGTCGCTGTTATTATTACTGGCAGCGTCACGGTCGAACTCGTCTTTGGTATCAATGGGCTTGGGCGACTGTTAGTCGACTCGATGATAGAAGCAGACTACACAGCCGTTCAGGGAGTAATCATATTGGTTGCTACAATCATGGTCCTCATGAACCTTCTTGTGGACCTGACGTATGCATACCTTGACCCGCGGATTGGCTACGAGAGTGATGTTGCATGAGTACACCAAATAAACCAGACAGAAGCGATTTGAGTAGAGTCTACGGTCCTGGCGAGGTTCCAACAGAGTATGAAGCATCAGAAAACGTCGAGGAACATAAGTCGACACATCAGAAGATTCTGGAGGGGATGCTAAAGGACAAGGTAGCGATGATGGGCTCCCTGTTTGTGTTTCTGTTTATCATCGTTGCAGTATTTGCTCCGCTCGTCGCACCGTACGACCCGGAAGCATCGTACGATATGTTGGTCGGAGTTAACGGACACTCGACTATGATTCAAAATGGCGAAACGATCGAAGTCTGGCACCCACTGGGAACCGACTCGTTCGGACACGACCTTCTGAGTCGGCTAATTTACGGCGCAAGGGTTTCTTTGCTCGTTGCAAGTGCGACAGCTCTGTTTGCGTTTATAATTGGAACGACAATCGGTCTCACAGCAGGATATTACCGTGGCTGGGTTGACGACGTCCTGATGCGCTTCATCGACTTCCTCTGGGCCTTCCCGGCACTAATTCTTGCCATTGCAATTATGGCGCTTCTTGGCGGAATTGGAACTCTCAATGTGATTGTTGCTATCGGAATTGCCTACATCGACGACTTCGCCCGTATCACACGTGGTGAAATCCTATCTCTTCGAGAAGAGGAGTACGTTACAGCATCGCGGTCTGTAGGGATGAGCGACTTACGCATCATGTTCAGCGAGATTATCCCGAACGCCGTCGGGCCGCTGCTCGTCCAACTAACCCTGATGGTTCCCCTCGCAATTCTGGCCGAAGCTGGACTGACGTTCCTTGGCGTGGGTGTGTCGCCGACGACGCCCAGCTGGGGCCTTGCGCTCAACGAAGGTCGGGCGTACATCACCTCCGCCTGGTGGATTAGTATCTTCCCCGGGCTTGCAATCATGTTCACAGTACTTTCATTCAACCTGATGGGTGATGGACTGCGCGACAGCCTCAACGCTGGTGACGAGGTGAGAGAACGATGAACCTGCTCGAGATCAAGGGCCTCCACACGCAGTTCGAAACAGAGCGAGGTGCTGTCAAAGCGGTCAACGGCGTCGACCTGTCTATCAATAAAGGAGAAATTGTCGGACTGGTCGGTGAGAGTGGCAGTGGAAAAAGTGTCTTGGCCAGTAGTATTCTGAGAATCGTCGATGGTGTTGGCGAAATCGTCGACGGAGACATCCGGTTCAAGGGCGACTCGTTGCTCGACAAGTCCGAGCGCGAGATGCAGCGAATTCGCGGCAACCGTATTTCCATCGCGTTCCAGGACGCGGCAGGGGGACTGAACCCGACAGTCCAGGTTGGCGAACAGGTTGCAGAAGCTATACGACTCCATCAAGATACCGGTGAATCAGTACGATTGCCTGCAGAAATAAAACGCAAGATTCTCGGTGCGTCCAAAAACACGGAGTCCTGGAGAAAGGCAATCGAGATGCTGGAATCGGTGAGAATTCCAGCTCCCGAGAGCCGAGCTGAAGACTTTCCGCACGAGTTCTCAGGTGGAATGCAACAGCGCGCAATGATTGCGATGGCACTGTCCTGTGAACCAGACCTCCTGATAGCCGATGAGCCCACCACTGGGCTGGACGTAACGATCCAGGCACAGATTCTAGATGAACTTCAGGATCTCCGTGACGAGTTCGACACCGCCGTTTTGCTTATCACTCACGACCTTGGTGTCGTCTCGGAGACCTGCGACAGAGTCAATGTCATGTACGCAGGCGAAATTGTAGAAAAGGCGAATACTCGAGAACTGTTCGACAACCCGCAGCACCCGTACACACAGGGGCTATTGCAGAGTACACCACGGCTAGATGACCCACAGAGTGAACTCATGGCTATTCCAGGAAACGTACCAGATATGATTGACATTACGTACGCATGTCACTTCGCACCGCGATGCCCAGAATCGACGAGAGAATGCTTCGAAAACAAACCGCTCTTCCGCTCTACAGGAGCGGAAGACCACTTGGTTGCGTGTCACTACCGTGGTGGTACGGAGAATCTCGGCCCAACACCGCAGAATACGGTCACTGGAGGTGATGACGCATGAGGGGAACCACCGAAGCGGGCTCACAGAGCGAGGCGTACAATCTTGACTCGAAAACTATCCTTGAGATTCGTGGGCTAAAAAAGCATTTTGACATAGGTGGCGGGTTCCTCGATAAATTCCTTGGTCAGAAAGGAAAGGTACGTGCTGTCGATGATGTAGACTTGGATGTCTACGAGGGTGAAATCCTGGCAGTCGTCGGCGAGTCTGGCTGTGGGAAGAGTACGCTGGGGAAGACAATTCTCAATCTAGTTTCGCCTACGGACGGTACCGTCCGATTCAGGGATGAAGACATCGCAGGTATTGGTGAAAAAAAGATGCGACCGTACCGCCGACAGATGCAGATGATTTTCCAAGATCCTGGTGGGTCACTGAATCCGCGCAAAACGGTCGGGACTATTCTCACCACACCGCTCAAAGTCCATGGGATTGGCGACAATAGTGAGGAACGGGAGAGATTAGCGAAACAAATGCTGGAGGATGTCGGCCTTAGTGCATCTCATTTCAATCGCTATCCGAAGCAGTTCAGCGGTGGACAACAACAGCGCATTGGGCTGGCCAGGGCACTGATTCTGGAGCCTGATCTTATTGTCGCCGACGAGCCAGTCTCCAAACTGGACGTGAGCGTACAAGCACAGATTCTCAATCGCCTCTCCAACCTCCAGCGAGAATATAACCTCTCGATGATATTTATTGCCCACAACCTCAGCGTCGTCCGTCACATCGCAGACCGAGTGGCGGTGATGTACCTCGGGAAAGTTGTCGAAGTCGCTCCCGTCGAGGAACTGTTCGAGAACCCACAGCATCCCTACACCCGCTCGTTGCTCAGTGCGGTTCCGCGAATCGATCCCGACGATGGTGGTGACCGGATTCTGCTCGAAGGGACTGTTCCGTCCCCTATCGACCCGCCAGATGGCTGCCGGTTCCACACCCGCTGTCCGGAGGTTATCCCGCCGAATTCGTGGCACGGTGACCAGGAGTCGTTCAAGTCTGTGTTCACATATCGGGTTCTCTTGGAGAACGAAACCGTCGAAATACAGCCTATCCGAGACCGGCTCGAAGCTGACGACAAAGACTCAGACGACGATGCTGTCGTTTCGTACCTCCTTGAACGAACGTTCACTGGAGATGTAAACGAGTTCCCCGACGATATCGTTGAAACGCTGATGACTGCAACGACAAAGTACGTGGTGGATGACCGTGACGAAGCATTTGAGCTATTACAGGATGCGTTCCCGAGCCCCTGCGTCGATTCCGAGCCTTCCTCGATGTCGACTGTCGACGGTCACATTGCAGCCTGTCACCGTAACGATCCGGACGCACCGGGTCTGGAGCAAACTCCCCGAACGATGTAATTTCTCTTGCGTTCCCCAATTCGAAAATTAGCCTGTTCTGCAGGTGACTCACACGAAGTTTTAATAAACATCCAACTCGATCTATTTTCACTTCTATATGAAAACCAAGATTACTGGCCGCTGGGTTATCGGCTACTCTGACGAACAGGACTCTCATTTGGTGTACGAAGACGGCGTGGTGGTGTTCGAGGACGACGATATTGTGCACGTCGGGGAGGAGTATGATGAGTCGGTCGACCGGGAGCTGTCGGGGGAGTACCTGGTCATTCCGGGGATGGTGAACATGCACGCCCACGTTGACGCCTCGAACGGTGTCTTCCAATACGACCGCCAGTTGGACTGGAATCTGTACGGTGTTCGACCGGCAGAGTGGGTTCTAGACCCTGACGAGCGGCCAGCGTTCACGGCAAAGGACATCGAGGCGTGGGCGCGACACTCAATGGCGGTGATGCTCCTCACCGGGACGACGACGTTCGCCGATTTGACGTCGTGTGTGTTCAAACGCTGGGACGACCCGATTTACGAGCCTCACATTTACGCGGAGACTGCTGGGGAGCTTGGTCTCAGAGCGTACCTCTCACACCGGTTCCGCTCCGCTTTTCAATATGCACAGGGTGACGGCGAGATCGAACTTCTCTGGGATGAGGAGCGTGGCGAGCGCGGCTTCAAGCGTGCGCTCCGGTTTGCCGACTACTACCACGGGAGTTACGACGACCGCATCCGGACAATGCTGTTCCCCTACACGCTTGACTCTGTCACGGA